>Ga0118677_10000294_pt1 | contig 109331 bp, 118 predicted proteins | sample AliMusrvi5mmetaG_FD_86154 | JGI IMG/M metagenome (GOLD analysis project Ga0118677, IMG submission 86154)
CATGAGGATCCCACTACCGTAACCTGACGAGTTTTGAATGGTTTGCAACCGAAATTTTCGGATTTCAGCCGACAAGCCATCTTTACGGCATATAATGGCGGTGAGATTTGAGAGAGATACTTACTGCCATTGCGGAAAGGGATCCCATGTTCCCGGCGTTCCTTTCGCCGTTACAAGTATACCATTCCCGAAAATATCGTGAAATGCCCGGCTATTTGGCAAGGGACACGAGTCGCTTGAACTCGGTGTTGAATTCGGCGACAGCCTCGTTCACGATCGGATGGAAACGGCTCCGAAAATCCTTTTCTTTCGCATACATCGACGCTTCAAGGAGCGAATCATGCGTCCCGGCGTCGAAATACGCCCCGGAAATGGTACGTACGTCGAGTTCTCCCCGATTCAGATACGCGCGGTGCATGTCCACGATCTCGAGTTCACCACGCTCGGACGGCTTCACCTGTTTCGCGATCTCGGACGATTTCCCGTCATACAGGTATAGGCCCGGTATGGCGAACCTGCTCTTCGGAGCGGTCGGCTTCTCCTCGATAGAAATCACTCGGCCCGTACCCGGGTCGAACTCGACGACCCCGTAGCGCTCCGGATCCGGCACTTCCTTGGCGAACACCCGGCCGCCGGAAACGAAACTCCCGATCGCCTCGGAAAAATCATCCTCGAAGATGTTGTCACCTAAGATGAGCGCCGACGACCCGCCGTCAAGGAAGTCCTCGCCGAGAATGTACGCCTCGGGCAGTCCACCGGGACGCTTCTGCACGACGAACGAGATGTTCACCCCGTGTCCGCGGAACATCGACCCGAGCAGGTTCAGATAGCTCCCTGAATACTCCGGTGAGACGATGATCAGGATGTCACGGATGCCCGCCTGGATGAGCGTGTTGATCGGATAGAAAATCATCGGCCGATCGTAGACCGGCAGAAGCTGCTTGGTGAGCACCGCCGTCAGCGGCAGCAGCCGCGTGCCGGTCCCACCGGCGAGGATGATTCCTTTCATAGGATGAGCGATAACGGATCGTGAATTACGGATAGAGGATATGGAAAAAGATACAAGATATCAACGGTAGATCGGGAACGACTTGCAAAGCGTCTTCACTTCCTTGCGGATGACACCGAGAATCCGCTTCTTCCCGCCGGAACGGAGCGCCCGGTCGATCCAGCCCGCGATCTGCAGCATCTCGCCCTCCTTCATGCCACGCGTGGTCACAGCCGGCACGCCGATGCGTATGCCCGATGGGTCAAGCGGACCGCGTGGATCGTCCGGCAACACGTTCTTGTTCACGGTGATACCCGAAAGATCGAGCCACGCCTCCGCATCCTTGCCGGTCACGTTCCGACTCTTCACGGTATCGATAAGGAGCATATGATTCTCGGTCGTGCCAAAGACGATTTCGTATCCGAGCGAAACGAACGCCTCCTCGAGCGCTTTGGCATTTGCCAGAATCTGTCGTGCATATGTCTGAAACTCGGGCTGGAGCGCTTCTCCGAACGCCACCGCCTTGGCGAGCACCATATGCATATGCGGACCGCCCTGCACGCCTGGGAACACCGCCTTGTCTATCGCTTTCGCGAACGGCTCCTTGCACAAGATGAGTCCCCCGCGCGGACCGCGGAGCGTCTTGTGTGTCGTCGCGGTGACGATATCGAAATACGGGACCGGACTCGGGAGCGCACCTCCGGCGATCATGCCCGCGATATGTGCCATATCCATCATGGATATCGCTCCGACCTTTTTTGCGATCGCAGTGAAGCGTTCGTAATCGAGTTGACGTGTGTATGACGAGAACCCGGCGAGCATCAGCTTGGGCCGTTCCGCCTCCGCGAGCGCCTCAAGCTTGTCATAATCGATCGTGCCGTCCGCTTCCGTCTTGTACCGCACGAAACGATACACCTTCGCCGGGAGCGTGACCGGATGTCCGTGTGTGAGATGTCCGCCGTGTGAGAGATCCATACCGAGCACCGTATCGCCCGGCGAGAGCATGGCCGCATATGCCGCGAGGTTTGCCGACGCGCCCGAGAGCGGCTGGACATTCGCATGCTCCGCACCGAAGAGCAACTTCGCCCGATCGATTGCGAGCGTCTCGATCACGTCCGTAAATTCCTGCCCGCCATAATAGCGCTTCCCCGGATATCCTTCGGAATATTTGTTCGTAAAGACCGACCCAAGCGCGTCGAGTACGGCAGGCGAAACGGTATTCTCCGAAGCGATGAGCTCGAGCCCGGTCTCCTCTCGCTTCATCTCGCCACGGAGCGCGTCATACGCAACCTTGTCTGATTCCTTCAATGATTTATAGGTATTCATAGGTTTGGTCCTTATATTTTGTCTTCAGTATACACGAGCACCAAACAAGAAGAAACTTGTAATAACACAGAATAGCCAGACGGAGAAGAATACTCCCCTCAATCACCAATCTTTCGGCTTTTCAAAGACTTTTCTGTCGAATCCATACGCATGTTTATTGACGGAAAGCCGTTTTTCCACTATAATACGCAGTCAATCTGATTCAGCTGTTTTTTTCACAATCAATCTCGAACAAACGGAGCGTACCATGACAACAGAAGCATCTCACAACGAAACTAACAGTGCCAGAATACTCAAATTCATCATGCTGTTCAAAGGTGATGGAGGCACGCTTTTTCACGCGATTCTTAACATAATCACTTCATTGCTAATAATTATCATTTTTGGAAAGTTCCTCTTTTCAATGAACTACGATATATATCGGAGTAACACCATATCACATCAACAGTTTGGCGCCTCGTCCATCTATTGCGACAACAACAAAGAGTCTTCAAATTTCTTTGGCGATAAGAGTCCGGGCGGAATTACGATTTCTGTTTATAGCCAAAATCCCTGTCGCGTTACCATTAGAAACGCGCAGGATGATCCGGCTTCGGAAACATCCTATTACGAAACAAAAGATGGATCCCTCAAATGTGCGATAGAAACGCCATTGCCTCTTTCGATTGTTCGTGTATTCATGACCGGAGAGGACCAAAAGGAAAAATTGGCGTTCCTGACCAAAATAGCCTTCAATCAAAAAACGAAGCGCTATGAGCTTTATCCTTATTACTAAATCAACATAAATCGGAGCATAACCATGCAGACTTTCAGAGAATTTTGTGCACCGCTTCTTCCCCTCTTCAAAAACGGTTCCCCTGACGCCGATGAAATCATCCTCTCCGGAATTGAGAAGGGAGAGATAAAAATAACATATCAGTCACTCATGCCATCCTCGTTGCAATATAATGCAAAACTGTTGAATGATTTATTCACGATTACCGGAGAAAGCAATTTGGAAGCGGTTCTCCTTCTCATTCAGATATTCTACGTAATAAAAAATTGGGATCCGTCACATTGGTTTACCCTTTGGTCCAATAAAATACAATTGGCCGAACTCTCCGGAAACAGCACGCTTGAAGAGAGCTTAAAAGATGATTCTCTTTTCAGGAAAGAGCTAGAAATCTGGCTAGACTTCGAGCTCTGAACATTTTCCCAAAAAAGCATCCTGTTTCTAACGGCAGGATGCTTTTCTTTATGCGTATCCCATACTCCCAACATGAGATGAATGCGAAATCAAGGAGCGTAATTGATTTATTCTTTATTATCGTATTTTTCTCAAGACGTATTCCCAATGCCGATCAATCCACCGGGCAGGCATGTTTCGGGGCCATGGGCGGAATCGATCGGAGCGATTTCCAGAAGAAATAACCAACAACCGCGACTGTGGAGAGGGGCGAAAACCATTTCGGGATGTCCGCACCGAACGCGTCCGCGATCATGACCGCGCCGAGAATCGCGATCGAATACATGGCGCCGTTTTTCAGATAGAGATACCCTTTCACCCGATCCACGTTCGCGACCGTCAGTTGCCGGACGATAATCGCCCCGACGCCGTTACCAAGCAATATCAATGGCACGGAAAGCGTAAACGCGAACGCACCAAGTACCCCATCAATCGAAAAAGACAAATCGATAATTTCAAGGAAGAACACTTTGCTCAGATCCGACAGATTATTCTTCCCCTTTTCCAGATCATGCTCCACCGCTTCGGCATGTTGTCGGAACCCGTGCGTGATAAAAAATGCTGTGGAACCGATCACGGCACCGAAACCGAGCATCGGGCCGATCTTGAGCGCATACCAGACGACGACGGCCAACACGACCGAGATGGTCGCATAAAACCATGCTCCTTGTCGGACAAAAAACGACTCGACCCAACGCCATCCGAAATGTTTCTGTTCCAAAAACAACCAGTGGAAAAATAGGAACAACAGAAACATACCACCACCAATCAAAAGCACCGGAGCCGACTTCTCTATGGCATGTGCAACCGACGGATCATTCGAAAACGTCGCCGTGAACGATCCGATGAATCCGAGTTCCGGCACCGTCGCCCACACGATAAGCCACGGTAGGAGTCCGCGTACGACGAATACCGCAAGGAAAATACCCTAGGTAAGAAAAAATCTTCGCGCCTTCTTTCCCATTATCGAAAGTACTTCCGCATTGATGACGGCATTATCAATACTCGACACGGTCTCGAACAACGCGAGACCGATGATCGTAAGTATGGCAGAAAACATCATAAATCCTCGGTGTACATAGTACGATTTATACCCACGTTATGGTTCTGACCGATGAGACCACGATACAAATTGTATGCGTTCTCATCTTCATCATGTTCCCTTTAAGAAGTAGGGGCATCGGGTCGTAGAGACGCACGATTTTTCGTCTTTCGGAAATGGGAATGGGAATGGGAGGTGTCGCTCCGAAATATGAAAGACTCCTTCGCAGACCCTCACCCTACCCTCTCCCGGAGGGAGAGGCGGAAGAACATCACTAAACTCTCTTTCTCAACGTCATTAACCATAGGTCCCAAAATCACCCCTTAGACCCTGATTGTTCTGATTCTATGAAATCCGTCAGAGCATCTTGGAGATTCCGAAACTTTGGACGCTTGGTATTGCGCAGGGTCGAATCCTTCGGCCTTCGGGCCGGTCGCGGAAACACGTCGCCACGTACCGGGATCACTTCCGCTTTGATTCCGGCAATCTTGAAATATTCCACGAGCGCGCCATACCATGTCACCGGTCCCTCATTGACCAGATGATACACCCCGGACGACGCCGAATCCATCGTGAGCGCGTACGATGCTTCGGCCAGATCCGGCGCATACGTGAAGCATCCGCGTTCATCATCGACGGCGGAAACAGTGCCCTTCTCACGGGCGATCTCTTCCATCTTGGCAAAGAAACTCTGTTTTCCTCCAGAGGATGACGCCGGAATCCCGAACAGTTTTGCGAGTCGGATCACATAGTATTTCCCGCCGATCGCGGCTGTCGATACCTCACCGCCGCGTTTGCTTTCCCCGTACTTCGAAACCGGGTTTGGTTCCGCATCCTCGGCATACCCGTCGCCAAGTTGTTCGCCGTCGAACACATAGTCCGTCGAATAGTGAACGAAGACCGCATCGAGCTCCTTGGCGACCCTAGCCAATTCGCCCGGAACTTCGGCATTGATCCGCCAGGCCTTCGCGAATTCCGCCTCATCCGTCTCACATGCGTCCACCGCATTATACCCGACCGCATTCACGATGATATCCGGAGCAAGCGTGACGATCTGCTCGCGCGTCGACACCGTATCGGTCACGTCGATATCGCCCTGGTCCCACCCGGTCACATCGTGCCCTCCCTCTGTAAATACGCGGACCAACTCCTGTCCCAGCATCCCCTTCGATCCGAGTATGAGTATTCTTTTCGGCATATCATTCACATTAAGCTCAAGCATCACTTCTCACTTCTATTGCCTGCTCCCTGTTATCTGTTATCTGATTTCTTCCACCACTCCTCGTGCGCTTTGAACCATTCGACGGTCTGTCGAAGACCTTCTTCAAGTGTCACCGACGGTTCCCATCCAAGTTCGTTCTTGATCTTGGAAAAATCGATCGCGTAGCGCCGGTCATGTCCCGGTCGGTCCGTCACGTATTCGATTCGGTCTTCTCCGGCCCCGAGGATATCAAGCAGCGTCTTGATGAGGACGATATTCTCGCGTTCACCATTGCCACCCACACAATAGGTCTCGCCGATACGACCGTTGCGCAACACGAGGTCTATCGCACGACAATGATCCTCCACATGGAGCCAGTCGCGTACCTGTTTGCCATCGCCGTAGATCGGTACGTTCTTTCCCTCCAAAATATTCGTAATCGCGAGCGGGATAATTTTTTCCGGAAAATGATACGGGCCATAGTTATTCGAGCAGTTCGATATCGTCACTGGCAGACCGTAGGTATGGAAATACGCACGAACGAGATGGTCCGACCCGGCCTTGGACGCGCTATACGGACTCCGCGGATCATACGATGTCGATTCATTAAACGGCGCATCATCGGGCCCGAGCGCGCCGAACACCTCGTCGGTCGAGACATGGTGAAACCGTTTCCCTCCATTGTTCCTCGCCGCGTCTAACAATACCTGCGTTCCAAGCACATTGGTTCGCACGAATGCCGCCGGATCCACTATCGATCGATCCACATGCGACTCGGCCGCGAAGTGCACCACCGCGTCGCACTCGGAAACGAGCGGATTAACCACAGCCGGATCGGCGATGTCCCCTTTCACAAACCGGAACCGCGGATTCCCCTCCGCCGCCTTCAGGTTCTCCAGATTCCCGGCATAGGTCAGCAGATCGAGCACCACGATCTCGTCCTCCGGATGCTCCCGCAGGATATGATGCACATAGTTCGATCCGATAAACCCCGCCCCGCCGGTAACCAGTAGTTTCATAATTTTTCATCGTAAAAATATACGTCCTGCTCCCCTTTCAGATGGGGATTAGCCGACCAAAAGGAGGATTATCCGGGGCTTTGCGGGGTGAGGGGTGAGAGTATGGCCCATTCATCTCTATCACCACCCTTTACAGTATACACGACCGCCAAATCGAAGGAAACGTGATCAAAAAAACGATCCTCCGACGATAGTCAATTTTTTGGCTTCAAAAAGGGCTGATTCGCAAAGATTGACAGAATCTCTTTTTTGCGCTATAATAAGGAGTCGTAAAAATCATTATTTAACAATCAATCAAAGGAGATATCTCATGGCAGAATCCACTCAGCAGAAAAAAGGGCTCTACACCGTCCTGGCGATTATGGGTATCGCAATCATATTGTGGACGCTCCCGATCGCATGGGAAAAAGTGTTTATTTCGTCCAAAGAGTACATAACCGCGCCCACGACGATAAAAATTGTCGAGCACGTCAGCCCTGCGAATATCGCACCAGTATCACGACTAATTGACATGAACCGGCCATCTCTCACGATTAAAAACGTAAAGGATGTCGCCGGCCATAATCAGCCACACCTCTTTATCTTGTTTCCACAATCTACCGAGAGGTTCATCGTAACCACCAGGAAAGCCTGGCGTGGAACGAACAGCTCGGTGGAAAAGATATTTGTCGGTTTAAATAGCAGGATCGAGATAGTTATGGACCATCCGACCGACCGCAATGAGGTCACGATCAGGTTAGAAGACGAACATCGTGAGGCAAAGACGGTCCTTACCGCGGAAGTCGTCCACGATGGCAATGGGAATTTCTCCCTTTGGAATCTCAGTTATCAATAGAAAGTCGGCAGACTCTTCGCACCCCAACATACCGGGGTGCTTTTTATTCCCCAAAACGGCATACACCAGATAGGCTGAAATACTGAAAGGTTCAAAGAGGCCAGGCCTCTAAAGACTATCTATCATAAGCTCTCTTATTCGGTACTATTCCCCGAACGTCAGTTCCGCCCATCGTGCCGGGTCGGACTGAAGCGATGCGAGCGTCGGCTGGTACTGGTCCTTGTCGGACACGGTCAGACCGTCGTGAATCGGCCAGTCGATGCCAAGCGCCGGGTCGTCCCAGAAGATCCCGCGGTCACACTCTTTCGAATACACGTTCGTGCACTTGTACGAGAAGATCGTATCCGGCTTTGTCGAAAGGAAGCCGTGTGCGAATCCGGTCGGGATGTAAAATTGTCGATGGTTCTCCGCAGACAGTATCACTGACACCGACTTCCCAAAAGTGGGCGAATCGCGGCGGATATCGACCGCCACGTCGAACACCTCGCCTGCGATGACTTGAATCAGTTTCCCTTGGGCAAACGGCGCTGTCTGATAGTGCAGGCCACGGAGCGTTCCCTTCGGCTTCGAATGAGACAGGTTGTCCTGCACGAAATCAGGCAGTCCGGACGCCATGTATCGTTCGCGATTGTAGGTCTCCTTGAAATATCCGCGCTCGTCTCCGAACACGTCAGGCTCAATGATGAGCACACTGGGTAGCTCCGTTTCGATGACATTCATAAGTAAAGAAAGATAGTTTCAAAACATTTTTACTCTATCAGAAATATTCGAAATGGACTAGAAAAACCGTAGAGACGGGCTGTCCCCGTCTCTACTTTTTCTCTTGTTTCCCGTTCTTCGTTCCCAGCTCTCTGCTCCCCGCCTTACAGCCTGATGTCATTCATCACGTCGTCGAGGGTGCGTTTCGCCTCGGGCTTCGGAGCCTCGTGCACGATCGGGGTGACGACTTCGGACACCGGCGCATCCACGGCCATGGTCTCGGAGACGGGTTCTTCCCGGCGATGTCCGCGAGTCGAACCTTCCGGCTCATTGATTTTGAGGTTCACACGGGCATTGTTCTTGGCACCGATCACGCGCAGGAGCGTCCGAAGTGACTTCGCCGTCATGCCTTCGCGACCGATCACCATACCCATATCTTCGGGATGTACGTCGAGAGTGATAAGCACGCCCATCTCGTCTACCTTCCGTGATACTTTCACGTCCTCCGGATGATCCACGAGCGCCTTTACGACATATTCGATGAACTCCTGGTCATTGTTGCTTTCTGCCATATTCTTTCCGTTTCAGTGATTACGAGACGCTTTGTCTCATCTCGATTATACCCGGCCGGAATCGAGGGTGTCAATGTGGTCAATGCGGACAAGACGCGAATCTTGACACGGCGGGAAAAATGACCGAGTATTCCCACTGTCAGTATTACGAACCTTAACAAGGAGGGCATCAATGATACATTCCCAGACGAATTCCACCGTCGAACGGCAACCGCTTCCACGACCGCCTCTTTGGGTGGCCTGCCTCACACAAGCAATTTTTCCGATTCTCGTCATCATGTTCTTCGCCACCGGACGCCCATCCCTTATCGGAGAAAAAATTATTCTTATTTTTGTCATCCCCTTTATTATTCTCCTCCATGTAAAATATTATACTCAGTTACATTAGAAACTGAAACCATATCAAATACGTCTGTCTTTGTGAGCCCGTCCTCGGGTAGCCTGCCCGCGTATGCTGGGGTGGCAATCCGGAGTCCTGGACCGCTTTTCCGCCAACTTGCGGACTCGCGGAGACGAAGGGAAGTAATTTCTTATACCAAATGAACTACATCCCTGTTGCGTTCAGGAGTTCGACTCCCTATAGGGACATCCCTGTTACGTTCAGGAGTTCGCCCCGCCCTTCGCGAAGGGCGGGGCGAACTCCTCTAGTGGCGATACAAAATGAAGATATTTCGATATGAGAAATGGAAAACGAGTACTGGAATGAGTGATGAATCGAGTATGAATGAATTATTCATTTCAGATTTAAGTGTAACTGAGTATAATTAGGTATAAAGTCGGTATCAGATATCCTCTCCCCACTCTGAGGGTGGGGTAAACGGCTTGGAACGCCAGGCCGGCGATTGTCGACAAAGGAAGGTTCGCGCGTCTTCCGCGCTCCGCAAGAGGGATTCCGAGACTTTCTCCATCCGGAGTCCCTGCGATCCCTTGACCAAGACGAGGTCTCCTTCATGAATCAGATCCCTCATGATCGACGAAGCCGAATCCGGATCCGGAAGCGACAGCACGTTTCCGCGACTCATCCCGCGTACGAGCAGCTCTTCGGCAAGTGAACGCATGTGCTGCCCGACGAGGATCGCGAGTTCCGTTCCGGCCGAGAAGATACCATCCGCGAGACCACGGTGCCCTTCTTCGGAAAGCGCGCCGAGCTCGAGCATATCACCGAGCACGACGACCTTGCGCCGGGCGGGAATCTCGGCAAGTGTCGAGAGCGCCGCGGAAACCGACGAAGGCGACGCATTGTATGTGTCGTCGAGGAGTCCGATGCCGTCGCGACCGTTCAGGAAGCGGAGTCGGCCCGGAAGCGGCGCGAATGCCTCTAGTCGTTTCGCGATATCAACCAGGTTCATGCCGACTGCGATACCAACTGCGGCACCAGCGAGTGCGTCGGAGATGTGATGTCGAGCGATTATACCCGGCAACCGGACCGGTATCGACTTGCCGTCATAGTTCAGTTTGAAACTGAAACCGATACCATCGTCCGCATGTTGCAACAAAACATTGTCCGCGCGTACCGTGGCGCTCGGTACAAATCCGTACGAGATAATGGTAGCCTTTGACTTCTTCCCCATCCCAAGCACACGTTCATCATCGGCATTGAGGATCGCAAATCCATCCTGTGGAAGCGATGCTATCAGTCGCCCCTTCTCCTTGGCGATAGCGGCGATAGATCCGAAATACTCGATGTGACTTTCGCCGATAGTCGTCACCACGCCGATAGTCACCGGGACGATCGACAAGAGTGCTGACATGTCTCCGGGACGATCGACACCGAGCTCAAGCACGAGTGCTTCGGAGAAGCGGGACGGCAATGCCAATAGATACAGGGACCGGCCTATCGCCGACAAGAACCTGCCAGTCGAACTTCCGCCGATTCCCACGCCCAATACCGAGAGCGGTACGCCGACCTCATTATTATAATTTCCTTCACTTTTCCTCGCCTCCAGAGCACCGGAAAGCACCAATGCCACTGCTTCCTTGGCAGAACTCTTGCCAACCGACCCGGTCACACCGACCACCAGCGGTTTATACTTACGCAACACCGCACCCGCCATGAAGGCGAGTGCTCTTTCAGCCACTACCAGTTTCCCACTTTTCCCATCATTTCGGTCCATATTCGTATCAATCACATTCGGACAGTATACTCCATTATTGACACCACATCGACTATCTCTCTATTTCATGGCTTATATAAATCAATTATTATTCATGAAATACGATTTGCTCCTTTCTCGATGTTCATCATTCATTATTCATCGGTCTATTTCGCCCCGGGTATCGGTTCAGTCGGATCGACTTTCGCATAGGCGAGCAGGAATTTCATCATTTCCCCGAACATCGGTGCAGCACTCGATTCGGCCCACTCCACATTCTTCGGATTATCCACTTTGGTCAGCATGACGAACTTCGGATCACCGATCGGCGCATACCCGACGAAGGAACCGATGGAGAGTCCGTCCTGGTATCCGCCACCGCCCTGTTTTGCGACCTGGGCCGTCCCCGTCTTGCCACCGACCCGGTATCCCGGCACGGCTGCATGCTTCCCATGACCGCGCAAGACGACATCCTCGAGCATCCGTCCCATCTTCGTCGCCGTATCTTCTCTCACGACGCGACGAATCGTCTCCGGTTGCATAATTTCCTCTCGCCCGTCCTCATACACGTATTTTTGCACGATCTGTGGCTTCATAAGGACACCTTTGTTCGCCAATGCTTCGTATGCGGCGATCAACTGTATCGGCGTCGCCGTGATACCCTGACCGTAAGACGCGGTATAGAACTGGATATCGCGCCTCGGATCGGACAAATTCCGCAAGTCTCCCGAGAGTTCCGCCGGCAGATCAACAGCCGTCTTCGTACCGAATCCGAACTGCGACAACCGTTCCGCGAACCTGGCATTCCCGACCAGACTCTCGACATGGATGGCTCCCGTATTGATGGAATTGTCGAGCACTCCATACATGTCGGTCTTTCCGTAGGTCTTCTGTTGCGCATTGTGAAGCGTGTATCCGGAAATTGTGACGGCACCGGGATCGGAAAACGCCGTGTCCGGTTCAACCTTCCCCTCGTCGATACCGATGGCCATAGTAATCGGCTTCATCGTCGATCCCGGTTCATAGTTCATGCTCACCGTCGGATTCATGAAATGCGAATAATCGTTCTCCTTGGCATAGTCGTTCGGATCGAAGCCCGGATTGGACGCCATCGCCAAGATGCGTCCCGTGGCGGCCTCCATAACGATAATACTTCCCCCATCGCCGGCAAACTTCTGCACGGAATCCTGCAGAACCGTTTCCGCTTCGTGCTGGATGACCTGATCGATGGTCAAGACGACATCTGGTCCCTTCGTCGCCGGCACCATGACCCGATCGTCGGTCGAGATCCACCGTCCCGCCGCATCGCGCATCTGGTCGACCTGTCCCGGCTTCCCGCGCAGTTCATCATCAAAAAATGATTCGAGTCCGTACCGACCGACATCTCCTTTACCGGGGTCACCAGGACTCGTAAATCCGATCACCTGCGCAGCCAAAGTTCCACCGGGATAATACCGGTCTTTCTCCTTCTGCAAGTATACGCCAGGAAGACCAAGTCCGGTTATCCTCGTTGCCTCGTCGTCGGACAACTTGTGCTTGATCGGTACGAACTGACTGTCGAGGTTCTGACATTTCGCTTGGATCTCATCTGCCGGTATCCCGATAATCCCTGAGAGCGATGCGGCCATTACGGGCACGTTCGCCACTTCGCGCGGCACGAGGTACAAGAGCGGATACTCCTGGTTCACGGCTGCCGGATAGACCGAGTCCTTCTCACGGAAATAGATTTCGCCACGATCGGGAATCAAGGTTGTCGAGACGGACTGTTGATTCTCAGCGACCGCCTTCCACTTATCCGTATCGATAACCTGAAGCAATACCAATCGCGCTGTGACGGCTACACCGATGAAAAACACAAAAGAGAGAAGGGTTCTCACCCTTCCCGACGACGGCGTCCCGCGCCCAGCCCGTCGCCCCGCCGGCGCCGGTGTGGAAATGGTTTTTTTCGTGGTCATACGCAAGCAGATTCCTTCCGACACCACGACCGGTATTCCTTTAACGGAGTGCGACCTCGCCCCGTCCTCCGACTGTCTTCAGATTCGACGCGGCATCCATCGACTGTCCCTTCACGGAATCCTCGATACGGGAAAGAGACAGCACTTGTGCCTCAGAAATCTTCAGTTTTCGATTCTCCTCCTTGAGCTGGGTGATATCTGCCTCAATCTTCCGTTCCGCATACCCTTGGGTAGCACCACGATTGAGCGCATAGACATAGGCTATGCTCGACAAGAAAAAGACGAACAAGGCGACAAGCGCCGCCGGATGTACCGCGCCCGAAAAGGCGGACGGTCTCCCTCTTCCGACCCGCGGTTCCACGATGTGATAATCACGTTTCATATCGTTTCTTTTTTTGTTTGTTTTTTGTTTTTTCCACCCTAACGACTCTCTTGTTTCCTTTTCCAGTTGTCAGTTGTAAGTTTTGTTCATTCAAAGTCTTTCCGCCACCCGGAGTTTTGCGCTCCGTGCCCGCGGATTGGTCGCGATTTCCGCCTCGCCCGGAATGATGAATTTCGGGGAAAGGGTCCGTGCGAGCGGTGTTCGCCCGCAGACACACTTCGGAAATTCCGCCGGGCACACGCATCCTTTCGTCATCTCCGCGAATGTCCGCTTCACCAGCGCATCTTCGCCGGAATGGAACGTGATAACCGCCATCCTTCCGCCTTTCCGGAGCACCGACATCCCCTCCCACAGGAACGTCTTGATAACCGACAATTCCCCGTTCACCTCTATTCGTATCGCCTGAAACACTTTCGTCGCCGGATGAATATTCATCTTTCGCCATTCCACGTCCGAGAAGCATCCCGAGACCGTCTCAGCCAGATCCGCGGCCCGAGTAAAGGGACGCTCCTTCCGCCGAGCCACGATCGCAGTCGCGATCTTCCACGCCTTCGACTCATCACCATAATCCCGGAAGCATGTTGCCAAAGCCTCATCGCTCCATCCGTTCACGATATCAGCCGCAGTCGTTTCCGTCCGTTCATCGAGCCGCATATCGAGCGGCCCGTCCGAGCGGAAAGAAAACCCACGCTCCGGATCATCCATCTGATCCGAAGAGAACCCGAAGTCCGCCAACACCGCATCTATCTCGCCTATCCCGAGCGATTCGAGCGTTTCCTTGATCCGGGAAAAGTTCTCCCCGACCACGACAAGCGATTCCTTCTTGATCGCTTCCCGAAGTCCGGCATCCGACTCCGCGGATTTCCGGAAACGCCCGACAGCCCTCTCGTCGGCGTCGAACGCGACTACCCTCCCACCGGGGAGCACATTCGAGAGTATCGCTCTCGTGTGCCCGCCGCCCCCGAGCGTCGCATCCACCGCCACATCACCTTTTTGAAGGTTCAGGATTTCCACTGCCTCTCTCAGCAGCACCGGAATGTGTTTCGTCATAACCTCAACCCACAACCGACAACTCACCACTCACAACCGAAACAGTATCGACGTTGTAAGTTGTCAGTTGTACGTTGTCAGTTACTAGTAGACCCCGAGCTTCCCCAATTCCTCCGCGACCTCGCCCGCGTTCTTTTCCGCTTCCTCTTTATAACTCTTCCATGTTGTCTCATCCCACAACTCAAGACGATTGAAGAGTCCGACGACGACGACGTTCTTCCCGAGTCCGGCGTATTCCTTGAGGTAGTCCGGGATCAGTACGCGACCCTGACTGTCGAGTTCCACATCCGTCGCGCCCGCAAGCTGCAACCGAACGAAACTCCGCTTCCCAGACTCACCGACCGGCATCGCACCGAGCTTTTCCGCAAGCTCTTCCCAGACCTTCATCGGATACACGAAGAGCGAACGGTCGAGACCGCGAGTGACGACTACCCGGCTGCCGAGTTCCCCGCGGAACTTAGACGGCAGTGCGAGCCGCCGCTTCGGGTCAATGCTGTGCGAGTATTCTCCGATGAACATAGATTCACCACTCTTCCCCACTTATTGGTACTTCAATGCCATTTTACTCCACTCCTCCATACCGTGTCAACACTCCGGCGCACTTTCCAAGAAATCGCTTACATAAAACAAAAAAAGGCTCATATAAGCCGCTATCACTGACAGTAAACGGGAGGTTATATCAAACGAACTTGATTCTCCTTATTTGCCACTTCGAAGTTCGATTCCGTCTCAAGGCCGAGAAGGAGCATACCCCATCTGTTTGTCAAAGCACGGAGGCGCCCCGACGGAGTGTTTCTACAAGATTGTTTCAGGTGTAGAGACGGGGTATGCCCCGTCTCTACGGGAGCAGGAACAAGGACATTTCTCTATCGATGTACGGAAATGAATTATCTGGTTAGAAATAAAAAACGGGAGAAGGAATCTTGATTCGATTCCTTCTTCCCGTTTATGCTTCATGTTACTACCTTCCAGTACGCGTTGCAGATCCTGTCCATGATTTCCAGAAGCTTTTCGAAGACGCCCCCGTATTTGATGGGTTCCGCATCCTCATCTTCCGCGATCCGTTTCACATCGCATTTTTTTGAAAGGCTATTGAACTTCTCGACAAGAGGCGCAACCGCATTCCCGACCGGCATACGGCGAGGGTTGGAAGCCCACCGGAATTCTTTGGCAAGCTCCTGTTGGATCTTTCGCACGGAGTCCCGATAGAAATTCACGTCCGCGATACGAGAACGCGTTCTATTGACAAATTTCTTGGTCTCCTCGAGTCTTACGTCCACGCTCGTCCCTTCTTTGTCCCATAAGTCAGCCATCACATGTCTCCATACGGACACATCGTGACCGATCGTCGGATGACTTTCAAACAATACCATTCGTGGCTCCAAGACGGCAGTGATATAATCTTCCGCGGAAAGACGCTTCCTCGATTTTTCTTCCATTCGGATCTCAAGAAGGGTTCTTGTGGCAAGAACGTCTCCCAGTCTCTTATATATGAAATGAAGAATCGCGAAGGAAACGCGCCCTTGATTTGAAGTCTTCAGCTCCGAAATATCTTCCATCGCTTTCTGCACATTCAGATGGAGTTGTCTGTCCTCATCGCTGATATCCGTCTCGAGCGCGTTCGGCAGATCCAGATGCTCCGGGATACCGACCGTTTGTATTTGATACTGCAATTCATCAACATTCCATTGCACAAGTTTCAGCAACAAGGCTTCTCTCCGCGCCCTCACGCGGGACTTCTCGATCCAGACTCCCAATGTCTTGGAAATCTCCCCAGGTAAAGAGATGAGTAGGTTCATGTCAAAGACTCCTTTGTTTCGTTGTGAAAAAACGACCCCTGAGTATACCGCGTTTCTCCTCTTCCGTCAATAGTCAAATTTCGGCTTCATACCGCCCTTTCTAAACCTGGTTTGGCGGGTCTTTTCTGAATAGTATCAGAGTCTTCCGTTCTTTGTACATTCATATACCGCTTCCGATCCCTCTCCGACAACCGTTCGATCGCGTAGCGAAGCATGGTGCGTGGCATACGGGAGGCATGCGTATCGAGAAAAGCGCGAAGGATGGATTCATCGCGTTTGCCGACCTCGCGAAGCATCCACCCCGTAGCCTTGTGAATCAGATCATGTTTGTCGTCGAGCAATGTCTCGCAGATAGCAAGCGTGTCACTGAACTGTCCGGCACGGATGAAGGTGGCGGTCGACACGATCGCGATACGCCTTTCCCACAGATCCTCTGATTTCGCAAAACGATAGATCGTTTCTCGTTCATTTTGACTCCCTCTTATTCCTGCTCCCCTCTCGGAGGGGAGCTGTCCCGGCTTCGGGACTGAGGGGTGTGCATGCCAAAGATACTCCCCGATAATCTTCGGCGCGATCACGTCGACCAAGTCCCAATTGTTCATCGCGGATCGATGAGCGAGCAGGAAGTCATACATTTCCTTTTTCTTTCTCACGTCAGCCTTCTCAAACGCATACGTCAGGATAAGCAGCCCAGTCAGACGCGCCTCGTGATACCGACTTGCAAGCAACTTCTCGATTTCCACAAACGGCAATTCCCAAAATTCCTTCGCGATCTTCCTCTGCTCGGGCACGGTCACCCCGAGGAAGACATCCCCTTCGCCATACTGTCCCTTGCCCGTCTTGAAAAACCCCAAGAGGACCTTCGCCTTCTTTGGCGTCCCGACCGACTTCAACCGTCTGATGATGATCGATGCGGACATGTCGTGGTCATACAAAAAAATTATCAGAACGATTCTGAATTTTCCTCCTGTCGATTGTACCCGGAAATCCATGCTCTAGGCAATAAAAAAGCGACCTCGAATACGGGTCGCGACGGCAGGTTCTCAAACATTAAGCTTCGGAATCGGCTGAGATCCAACAAAAGAACGCACCAAGTCGTTTCAATTTACCTTCTCTATCGAGAAATACCGTCAGACAGACGAAATGGCTTTTTCCCTTTTCCGGCAAAACATGCGCCTTCATGCGCAATGATCCACTCACGACATTCATTTGGTCATCCTTTTCGCCAAAAAAGCACTTGAACGGTATATGGTTCCGGCAGTCGAGATTGAACGCGTATTTTTTCTTATATTCCGGATTCTGCCGATAGTACTCCTTGATTGAGGCAAAAATGACGTGTCGCATCTGTGTTTTACTCACTGTACTGATATTTAGTAGGTTTGAAATAACTTATTGCCACGCTACCATCCCCAGACCGGATACGTCAACAGCGAGCGTTCACGGACAACCGAATGTACGCCGCGCCGACCCATGTTGATCTCAGAATGGCGACATCACCGCCGTCTCGTGCGCTCTCGGAGACGTTCCGGATTATTCCGACCTTATCAGACAGGGATCGGGGAAGTAACTGAGTTTGGATAAAAAATTCGACCCTACAAAAGCAGGGTCGAATTGAATTACAGATTTTTCCTTCAATCCTCGAAAAGAGCGAGGTATTCGGATGATATTCGAATGAGCTTGTCTGAATCTTTCTCTTCGAATCCAGTTAGGTCATCAAAATGCATATCCGGAATCAATCTGTTTAACTCCGACACGATTCGTTTCCCAAAATCTGAAAGTCTTTTGTACTCATTTTCAACCTCATACAACGCATTACTATCGCGCAACTCGATAAGCTTATTGAGTAATAGTCTCGACAAAGCGTACGAGAATCCGACGATATCGCCCTGTCTCACGATTTGTTTCAGTCTCAAATTATTTGGCATGCTCATTATTTCTCCTCCTGTTTGAGAGTTTTTAAATTGCCCTGATGGACAACTTTGATTATTCTTAAATGATAATGGCAATACGGTCAGTTATTTTCTTCGACCGTAAACACAAGATCGAATTGAATTCCAGAATGTGAATCACGACCGATAGTCACCTCATTTTCCGTAAAACGAAAATGTGATGATTCTTCCGTATCTTCCTGATTCCGCTTATGCGTCGTTATATTTAATACCGATTTCGGCATACAGATGAGTATGGACGCGAAATTGTCTTCGACGACTTCATCGATACCCGATCCATTTTCTCCGAGCCTTAGCATCTGACCTGTTGTCTTCTCTGTCTCGAAAAGAGAAGAGGAAAGCGTATATTTCTTTCCATCAAGCAATGCCCGCAATATGGTCGCAACCTGTTCGGCATTCTCGATGGTCAGATCCCCACTCCAATCACTCGCAATCGTTTCCATTGTTTCGTCTCCGTTTTGAAAGCGTTATAAGGGAATATTTCATTATTAAACAACGTACTATAATCCGTCAAAATTCATTTTTTGTCAAGGTCAGCACGTTTATCTGTCAGCACGTTTATCGGCACGATGTCTGAGACAAAAGCAGAGATCAGAAAACAGCATGACAAAAACTTCTCCCTTTCGCAAAGGGAGTACCCGGTACTCCGGGGGAGGGATTTAGTCATCATTCCTTTGTACTTCTGAAACACCCTTATCGCGTCTCTTCGACGATGACATCAATCACGGAAACAAGATTTCGCATGATATCCGTGTTGGTAAAACGAATAACTTTTAATCCCTGACTTTCCAAAAATACTGTTCGTTCTCGATCTTCCGGAATGATTTCCCCGGATTCATAATGTTGCCCGCCATCGATCTCGATTACCAACTTTTTCGCAGGACAATAAAAATCGACTATGTATTTTCCGATCGGTTTTTGTCGATAAAATCTTGCTCCATTCACCTGATTTCTTCGTATCCGACTCCATAATACGATTTCGGCTTCCGTCATATTCTTTCGAAGCTTTCTGGAGTTATTTTTCAGATATGGTTCGTATGGCTGGATCATATGGATTCATAAAAAATCCCTCCCCTCGCAGACTCGGTACTCCCTTTATGAAAGGGAGAAATCAGCCTACTAGGATCTCTGAATTACATCCGCGAATCGTTCCGATCCGAAAAATTACAAAATTGAAAAATCAAAAATTTGTCTGGAATCATTCTTCCCCGAATTTCACGTACCGACGACCTTTGAGCCGCTCCGGCAGAAAGTCCTGCTTAGCGTCCTCGGGATTCTCGAAGTCCGGAGTATATTTGTATCCCTTACCATAGCCGACTTCCTTCATGAGCTTCGTCGAGGCATTGCGCAGATGGATCGGCACCGGGTCATTGGGCAGTTCGCGGATATCGTCTTTCACCTTGCCGTACCCCACGTAGAGCGCGTTCGACTTCTTGGACTTGGCGAGATAGACGACTGCTTGCGCAAGCGCAAGCTCACACTCGGGCATGCCGATATACTGGCACGTCTGATACGCCGAGACGACCTGCGGCAACGCGAACGAATTTGCCAGCCCCACGTCCTCGGACGCGAAACGCACAAGCCGGCGCGCGACATAAAGCGGGTCTTCCCCCGACTCGAGCATCCGCCCGAGCCAATAGAGCGCGGCATCCGCATCGCTCCCGCGAAGCGACTTGTGCAGAGCCGAGATGATATTGTAGTGTTCCTCACCGGTCTTGTCATAGAGCAGGTTCGGACGTTGGAGGATCTCCTTGATCGTCTCACCGGCTATCTGTGCCGACTCGGACGCGGCCGCCTCGAGCGTGCCGAGTGCCATACGCGCGTCTCCCTCGGCGAAGCGTACGATGAGCGCCACCGCCTCGTCGCTTACCTCGATGCCGCGCCCTCCGAGTCCGCGATCGGCATCGACGAGCGCCTTTCGTACGATTTCCTCGATCGCCTCGTCAGACAATTTTTCCAGGATGAACACCCGAGCCCGTGACAGGAGCGCTGCATTCACCTCAAAGCTCGGGTTCTCGGTCGTCGCGCCGATAAGCGTCACCGTCCCGTGCTCCACATGCGGCAACAAGGCGTCTTGCTGTGACTTGTTCCACCGGTGGATCTCGTCAAGAAAGAGGATCGTTCGTTTTCCTTCCGCGCGTGACTTCTCGGCGGCGTTTATCACATCGCGCAGTTCCTTGATCCCGCTTGTGACCGCTGAGAGCGCCAGGAATTCGGCCTTCGTCTCGCTCGCGATGATGGTCGCCAGAGTCGTCTTGCCGCTGCCCGGAGGGCCCCACAGGATAATCGACGGCACTGCATCCGACGCTATCGCCTTGCGCAAGAACGTCCCTTCGCCGACAAGCGTCGATTGGCCCATAAATTCCGCGATCGTCCGCGGCCGCATCCGATCCGGCAGAGGCACAATCTGATTGTGTTTCGAAACGGATTTCATAGTTTTTCGATTCTGTCGGCCAATGCTCGGATACGGACAACTAGTGCGTGACTCGCATATCGTCTACGCATTCGCTCTTTGTCTTGTCTCACCCGCTCTTGCAACCGCCTACCGAGCAATCGTATCGACCGCTTGGTCGCATGCGTGCCGATACTGTTTATGGGTAAGCTCACATCGATATCATCGAAGTGGTCCAGCACCCACTGTGCATAGGTATTGCTGTTAATGCCGACCAAAGAATACGTATCCCGGTACGGGTATTGATTCGGGCTCTTCTTGAGAAGGTCGATCATCCTTTTAGCCTGATTACCCTCGATCGTCACGAGGAGTTCCCCTTTCCACAAGGGTTCCTTCCGCATGAGTGGCACGATCTCGATTCCGCTCTCGATCGGGAAATAATCCCGGTGTATATATCCCCATGACTCATTGTGCTCGTTCTTCCGATCCAACACTTCCCAGCGCGAGACGGCTCCACGATCATTACAGACGAACCACGGATGTGAGGCGAATTGAAGTGGCAAGGTGACCGGGCAATGCATGAGAAACACCTGGCATTTCTCGGGGTCGATAGGAATCTTGCTTTTGTTTCGGTTGCTCTTCATAGGAAAATGCTCATGATCTTTCAAAACAAGACTGTCAGACCGAGAGTGTCACTCCGACCGGGCAATGATCAGAACCTTCGATATCGGAGAGGACGAACGCATCTTTGACGGCGTTCTTCAGATTCTCGCTCACGAAGAAATAGTCGAGCCTCCAACCGACATTGCGCTGTCTCGCCCACGTCTTCATGTCCCACCAGGTATAGGCGACCGTTTCCGGATGAAGCATTCGGAACGTATCAATGAATCCTGTCGGCTCGAGTCGGTCCATCCAGTCACGCTCGATACGGAGGAACCCGGTATGCTTCTCATTTTCCTTCGGTCTTGCGAGATCGATCTCATTGTGTGCGGTATTCACGTCCCCGCAAAAGACGACCCGTTTCCCTTCCGAAACGAGAGCTGATACATGCAAGAGGAATTCGCCGTAGAATTTCAATTTGAAATCGAGACGCTCCTCACTTGCCCCGCCGTTCGGAAAGTAGATATTCAGAAGAGTGAATTCGGGAAACTCCATCTCGATGACACGACCCTCTTTCGACAGGAGCGACTCATCCCCGAAGTGCGTCCGCACGACACGCGGCTCATCCTTGGTATAGATCGCGGTACCGCTGTATCCCTTACGCTCGGTCGCACAGTGGAAATATGAAAAATACCCGTCTGGCCCCTGGAGCTCGTCAGGCAATTGGTCGACATTTTGCAACTTGGTTTCCTGGAGACAAACGATGTCGTATTCCCCTTTGCCGATCCACTCCGAAAATCCCTTGCGCCCCGCGGCCCGGAGCCCGTTCACGTTCCACGAAACGATGTTGATATCACGGTGTTTCATATCGATTCCATGGTAACTGGTCCCGGGGAAAAAGGGAAGTCAGGAAACGATAAAAAAACAGGGGTCTCCGATATACGGATTCCCCTGAAATACCTTCAAACCTTCTCAATCCCGAGGTCATTGAGAAGCCTCCTTTTGAATTCCGGAAGGCACTCATTATAGTCGGTCACCCGTACCAATGCCGCAACCGCAGCGATATGAGGATATGCCTCACGATACAACCGTTCAAAATCAGCGATCATCTGTCGTTCCTCGAGCCATTCCCGGTACCGTTCCGACTCCTCCGAAAGCATCCAGCCGGCATCATAGAGAAGCTTGAACAAATTCCCGCCTGATTTGTATTCATCACTGTCGATCCATGCCGCGATTGCGAAGTCACCGATAAGGATTTCCGTTTTCGGCATCGGCTTCGGAACGACAAAATCTTTCCTGAGTCTGACGATATTCGCCTGTACGGAAGCCAGGCCGAGCACGGAAGCATCAATAACGGACCGGAGTAATCCTTCCACCTCTTCTCGTCGCTGTTCAAGGAACCGTTCCGAACCCCCAATCGGACAATAACTCTTTCGCGAGGCGAAGAAATACCGGTTGCCTACGAAACCGATTACGGGCTCTTGAAAATCAGGGACATCTCTCAGATCTTCGATCCTGCCGATGAGCCATGTATCATGATCTTCACCGATATTCGGATTTCGCTTGTCACGATAATACGTCTCCCGTTTCCACAAGAGGAAACACTCGCCGGGATGCACCCGAAACCGTTCCTCGACATCGCGATAGATGCCGATCATCTCGTCTCTTGCGCTTGCCGGGAAATTCCCGAAACGTTCCTCGACGTACCGGCCGAGATCGGATCCCACGTTTTCTTTCACTTGTTCCATTTCCTCCTCCCGTGTTTGCCTTCAGTTGTTAAAGACCGTTTCGAATCAGTATACAGGCATACGTCCTCGTGTCAATATATTCTCAAGAATCCGCGAGTATCGACAAGTTTCCTGTCGGTAGAAAAAATAAAAAGCGGAAGGTTGTTCCGCTTTTTGTGGCCGATTAAGGGCGCGGTTAGGCAGGCATCCATCTTCATAAAAAAACCATCAGTAATTCCGTTCACCACAGATTCGTGAGCAGGAGCGTAACGTCCGGATGTCTGAAGGCAAATGATCCTCGTGATCTGCACAAGAAACAAATCTCGCTCATCCTATCCGTGCGTCGCCTTAGTCATGGAGACTATAAGATAGGTCGAGATCAGAAAATACGATACCGCCAATGTCAAGAATAGGATTCCGCTTTTCTCTGGTGTTATGTAGTCTTTCCAATCCGCCACGCCGAAACAGACATATAAAGAAAGAGTGAGAACGGTAAGGCAATAGAGCAGCTGAAACGTCGACTCGACGGCGGGAATAGTTGAAGCGGTCGCGAGGACCGCAAAAACCGGACTGAAGCTGAAACTCATGATTCCTCCTTTTCCGATTGATTGGTAAAAAACATCTGCCAGCATTCTACATGTATGTCTTATATTGTCAATCGTCGACGCAAAAAATTCAGTCCGGAGAATATACCGTGAGCCTATCAAATTAACGTGATGTATTGTACATATTTTGCGATGGAAGGAGTCCGATTCCCTACGGACTCCTGAATATATACTCAGTTACGTTAGCAACTGAAACCATATCAAATACGTCTGTCTTTGTGAGCCCGTCCTCGGGTAGCCTGCCCCGCGTATGCTGGGGTGGCAATCCAGAGTCCTGGACCGCTTCTCCGCCAGCTTGCGGACTCGCGGAGACGGAGGGAAGCAATCTCTTATACCAAATGAACTACATCCCTGTTACGTTCAGGAGTTCGCCCCGGCATTCGCGGGGCGAACTCCTCTGGTAGCGATATGCAACACATGAAGATATTTCGATATGAGCAATGGAAAACGAGTACTGGAATGAGTGATGAATCGAGTATGAATGAATTATTCATTTCAGATTTACGTGTAACTGAGTATAACAGCGATTCAGTTACCGTGACATAAGATGATGTGAGGGAATCAAAAAGCCCGTCTCTCACAAGAGGCGGGCTTTCCTAAAAATCTCTACCGGCCGAGCGAGGAAAGCAGGTCCCGACGATGCTCTTCTTCCATCATGAGGATATCCTCGAGCAACCGACGGACACCGTACTCGCCGAGTGCTTCCGCCTGCGCGATACGCTCCTTGTACCGTGCGATAGCGCCCTCTTCGCCCGCGAGATCCTGTTCGAGCATCTCTTTGGAATCGGTCGACACGTGCCGATCCGACACGTCGATACCCGGAATACCGCCCAGGTCGCAGATGATGTTCGAAAGCGACACCGCGTGCAACATCTCCTCGTTCGAGTGGACGATGAGTTCCTTGGATATCGCGTCGTATTCCGGCCCCGTCACGGTCGCCGCATGCTGGACATACTGCACTGCCGCCCCGAACTCGTCCGCGAGATCACGGTTCAGCTCATCGATGAATCCGTCCCTGGTGATAGCCATATTTTTTCTTCAATGATTATGCCTCCAGTATATCACACGTCACTTCCTTGCTCGCTTTCCTTCCGGTTTCTTCCGCCACCAGCTCGGATACTCCCCGAACCGGAAACACAGGAGATCGAACGCTGTCGCAATCATGATGAACCACGGAGCGAATCCGATCAGGGTATCCGATATCGAATGAGACGAGACATCGGCCGAGAAAAATGTTGCGAACGCGATTGCAAGCAGGATGATCGTCGCGATCCATCCCTCCTTTGATACCGGATAATAGAACGCGAACCATTTCCAAAATCTCGCCGGTCTGAACCAAAAACTTGTTTTCATATTTTTTTCAAAACGACACCGGATTATTGACTCTCCTCTTTTCCCACCGAAGGGCAGAACAGTAAAATGGCAAACCTTGACCGCGATGAGAAATCTTCACGCTGAGTCGTGATGAAAGAGTTTTTCGTAAAGCGTGTGCGAGAATTTCACGGCATTGCTGTCGACATATTTGTAGACGAGGTACGAGGTAAGAAAGATAATCGGCAAAGATGCGACGAATGATAATCCGGCGGCGTACTGGTACGGCATGATCGGCGAAAGTTGCAAGAACACAAAGCTCGTGAATGACCCGAGGATGATGAAGTGGAGGAGGTACATGGCAAACGATATCTCGCCAAGGAAGAGAAAATACCGGAATGAGAAGAGTTTCTGCATCCTCCGGGACTCGAGCAAAACGACCATCAGGAAGAACGCCCCGAGCGTGTGATAGAGCGTGCCCGGATCGGTAAGCCACGGGAGTGCCATGAAGGCGTACATGGTCCCGTGCGGATCGCGACCAACGGGAAAGGATCCCAGAAACAAACCAAGAAGGAGAAGCCCGGTCCGGATGAGCCGGGTTTTGTCGTACTTCCGGACGAGCGTGCGTTCATGGGCGATGACATCGGAAAGGAACATGCCGAGCACGAATGCCAGATAGTACGTCTGCCAGAAGACGATAATGAGTGCTATGTATGCGAAGTGCCGATTCTTGGCCTTGCCGACAATCGCGAGAAAAGCGTAAATAAGGAACGAGCCCATGAATTCATGTGCGATCGTCCACAAGACGACATTGTACTGGAACGTATCCAGGAAGAATGTCCCGTAAAACGCCTGCCGAAGGGATTCTTGGAAATCCGGCTGGAATGTCCAGAAGCTCGAAAGCCAACCGGAACCGGCGGCGACCCCGGCCTGCTGATTGTAAAAGAGCGACAGCTTCATGAGAATGAATGCGGCGAGGATGGAGAATGCCACCGGCAGAGCCAGCCGGAAGTAGCGCTTCACCGCACTCGCCGTGACGATCTCGTGCTCTTTTTTCAGGAAAAACTTGTGACTCAGGACGAAACCGGAGAGGACAAAGAAGATGCACACCGCGAAGTTGCCGTCCCACAACACGGTGAAAACGGACTTCGAGGCGAGATCTTCGGTCCCAGCAGGCAAATGATTCGTCCAGGTACCACCGAAAAAAAGCGCCGGATAAAACGCCAGGATGAAGTGATGGAATACGACCTCGAATGCGGCGACGCCCCGCAAGCCGTTCAGATAATCGATTTTTCGCATACGCACGCACAATGTTCAGCTCTTTATCCTTTCTTGGACGATTCGCTCACGGAGTGAAGTGATTCCGTCATTCTCATACAAAAACGTCGTGCTGTAAAGTTGACGTTGGGGGTACACCTAACGGATGCAAAATACGAACGTCTCCTTCTTTGTCATTTCCGTCCGCATAAATTATACTGGGATAGTATGAAAAAAACAGTCTTCATAGTACTTTCGGTTCTCATTTCCCTTTCGGGCGTCATTTTCATTTTTTCCCGGCTCTCGTCAGCATTATGGGCGGATGTTTTCCAGACGCCTTCCGATCTGCCCGCCAATCTGGATGCCGAAGTAACACCGGAGAAACTCTCCGTCTCACCACCGATTCCGATCCTGATGTATCACCATATCACCGAATACACGAACGATGGGAACCCGTCGATCTATGTCTCGCCACAGCATTTCGAGGAGCAATTGCAATGGCTTTCGGACCACGGCTTCCAAACCGTCGGTTTGGACTCCTTCCGGCATCCTACACCGACGACAGGGAAACCGTTTGTCCTGACATTCGATGACGGATACCAAGATGCTTACACTCAGGCATTTCCCGTGCTCAAAAAATATGGATTCCAAGCGACATTCTACATCGTCACGAATGACATGGACAAGAGCGGATTCCTCTCAGAAAACGAGATGTTGGAAATGAAAGCGGCCGGCATGAACTTCGGATCCCATTCTCTTTCCCATCCGGATCTCACTGGAGTTTTCCAACGACAAGCGGAGGAGGAAATCTACGGAAGCAAGAAGGCTTTGGAGCGGGAGCTCGGTACGCCCGTCACGGATTTCTGCTATCCCGGAGGAACAAACGACCGCAACATCGAGAATATCATCGCCAACTCCGGATACGAGACCGCGACGACGACCGTCGACAAGGTCGTCTCCGGACCGACCGACCCATTCAGACTGAACCGCCTCAATATCGGCGATGCGACAAACTTCGACACCCTCCCTGCCCTGACCAGTCTGTGATACTGATTGTAAATCAACCAGACAAATCAAATCGATGAATGAAAATCCGCCATACGGCGGATTTTCCTTTTCGAAAAACCGAGCGTTCTCAGCATCATCACACTCTTTTATACGGATTATCTGATTCCTACCATCAAGGAGTTCGACTCCCTATAGGGAATCGGACTCCTTCGGTAGCGATTACGGCACATCAAGTTCCTTCGGTATTACTTCGACTGAACGGCATTCGCATCCGGTGTTGGCGTCGGTACCGGATTGATCGGAGCGGTCGCGCCTGGCGCTGTCGCGCTCGGTGTCGACGTGACCGGAGAAGGAGGAGCGGTAGGATTCTGAATTGTACCATTCTCCTGTGCCTGACTCGGATCAGTTTGAACCGCACCAAGACCCCTCATCATTCGCCGACCGCTTCCCGGAATCGCTCTGCCGCCACGATTCTGACCGAATCCTTGTCGCATCATCAGTTCCTGCTGTCGGGCAAACCCGGTCCGAGCTCTCGATCCACCTACCCGGTATCCCACACCGAACCCTATTGCGAGGCCGAAAATCAGCACTACAATACTAACAACCATTACCTTCTGCTTCGTCGTCGCATTCTTCATACAACATTGCATACTACATATCGTTACAATATACTCGTACGATATGCTACGAAACCGGACCGGATTTTCTTGCATCCGTCCCTACAAAAGCCCTTTTTTTCGGCACGATCCTATGCTTCGGGAAGCCGCAATACCGGGACGATCTGCTTCTTGCGCGACAGTATCCCGGGAAGTACTTCGGTATCCGATTCGACCGAGACACCGAACGATGCGGCGATGATACCCGCAGTGAAAGAATTATAGGTGAATGCGGTCGCTTCTTCCGAGAAGAGGTCGATGACGAAGAAGAGCACCTCGTCGATACCTTCCTCCCGATCGACGATCGCCTTGATCGCTTCGACGATGCCCTGTTTGCGTTCGATGATCTGCTCCGGCGTCGTCGTTTCCGCGACGGACACGAGGATATGTTTGTCACCGACATCGGTCATCTTGCCATCCAATCGGACGATCCGGCTGTCGGAAACATCCGAAAGGTCGGACTTCGCGGCGAACAGTTCATCGGCATACGACGGTATATCGATACTCAGTTTTTTTGCCAGCTCCTCCGCGACCTCCTTGTCGTGCGGTGTCGTCGTCGGCGAGCGGAAGGCGAGCGTATCGGAGAGGATACACGAGAACATCAGCCCGAGCAGGTATTCCGGCAACTCGTCGATATGCTTCCCCATCAAGTCGTGGATGACCGTCGCGGTACACGCGAGCGGACGGACCGTCATATCGATCGGCCCCGGTGTAGACAATCCGCCAGCCAGCCGGTGATGATCGATGATCTGAATCACGTTGGCATCATTGATATTGCCAAACAGCTCATCGGGATTGGTAGTGTCCACGATGACGACCTCGTCCCCCGCTCCAACGGTTTCAAGTCGCTCCGGCTCGGGGATATCCCACTTGTCCAAGACGAAGATGGTCTCCTTGTTGAGCTCACCCAACACATACGGAGTCGCATCCGAAGAAGTGTGTGCATTGAGATACCATGCCCAAAGAATCGCGCTCCCGACCGAATCCGTATCCGGTGCCTTGTGTCCGAAAACCTTTATCATAGGTATATTCTGAATGCTAAACATCACCAATCGTACACGAAACAAGCCAAAAAATCAAGCGACGGTGATGACGGAAAAATACCACACACTCTTTTCAAAAATCACGAGGATCCGAAGGATACTACGATATAACGTTATATCGTAGTATTTTTTAGATTGTCTTTTTTCACGGCGCGGATAAAAAAGAATGATTTATTTTTCCAACAAATGTTCCCTTCCAGCCAGCGTCAGGATGAGTCGGTCAAGTTCACGGAATCGGCGGACCTTTTCCTCGCGCGGGACATCGTCAGTCAGTTTCGCCGAGGCGGTACCGGGACGTGGCGAGTAGCGGGCCACATACGCCTTGTGGAATTTCACACGCCTGGCGATGTCGAGCGTGTCTTCGAAATCCTCCGAGGTCTCGCCCGGAAATCCGACGATGATATCGGTCGTGAAGAGAACGTCCGGCACGGCGTCGCGGATACGGTCGACGAGCGCGAGGTATTCATTACGGGTATAAAAGCGGTTCATCGCCGCGAGCATACGGTCACTCCCCGCCTGTACCGGCAAATGAAGCATCCGATCGATAGTCGGATTCCGCGCGATAACGGAGATGAGTTCATCGGAAAAGTCCCACGGATTCGACGAGAGAAAGGAGACCTTCGCAACGCCCGGTATCTTCGCAACCGTCTCGAGGAGATGCGGGAACAACGTCGGGATGCGCTGTTTGCCGAGATGGCTCACCATGACCGGTGTCACTTCTCGTCCGTCGGGCAGACTATATGATTCGCCGTCTCGTATATGATTGACGAGGAAATCAGCCCCGTACGAATTGACGTTCTGTCCGAGAAGTACGATCTCGTCGCGACCGCTTTCGACCGCTTCGCGGACTTCTTCCATGATATCGACGAACGGACGCGAGACCTCCTTGCCGCGGGAGAAGGGCACGATACAGTACGAACAAAAGTTCCCGCATCCGTTGCTGATGACGATCGAGGCAAGTTTTCCCTCGGCGCGTTTCGGCAGGTGTTCGAAACCGACCTCGTCGATTTGCAGGAATGTCACGTCTGGGAGTCGTAAGGCGATTTTCTTTCGCATCTTTCCGGACGGTTCACGGAGCGCAGCACCAACCAGACATCCGGTCACGACGATTTCGACGTCTGGCTTCCCTTCCCCTTCGCGGATAGTGCGGACGAATCCATACACGCGTTCCTCTGCCTGGTCGCGCACCATGCAGGTATTGATGACGATCACGTCCGATTGTGACACATCCTCGGTCGGCACGAAACCACGCGCCTCATACGAGGCGGCGATGCGTTCCGAATCAGCGACATTCTGTTGGCACCCGAAGGTGCGAATGAGATATTTCTTCATAATCGAAAGTCCATCAGGTTTATACCGTCGGGAATAAAAAATAGGAAACATCGAAAATCCGTACGGTCAAAAAACATTCGTCGAAGTCACCCGACTTTCGACTTTATGGACTTTATGACGTTTGACTATGGTTCTTTCCCGCCAGCTGTCCGCAAGCGGCAGCGATGTCCCCGCCCTGGGATTTCCGAATCGTCACGATGATGCCGGCTGCCTCGAGCGTGTCCTTGCATCTTCTCACGGTGTCCGGGTCGCTCCCCATGAATCCGCTGTCCGTCGTATTGTACGAGATCAGGTTTATGCGAACCCGACCGAATCGTCGTGCGAGGTCGACAAGCTTCCGTATATCCTGTGTGGAATCATTGACGCCGGACAAGAGCAGGTATTCGAGCGTGAGGTGCCGGCGCTTCTCCGGAAATGCTTCCGCATACTTTTGTGACCAGGCGACAAGACTGTCAATAAATCCCGGGACGGTCGACGGCATAATCTTTTTCCGGACCGCCTCGTCGGCGGCATGCAAAGATATCGCGATCCGGACCGGTGGCCAGAGTGGATCAGAAAGGATCCGATCGAGCCCCGAGAGAAGGCCGGCGGTCGAGACGGTAATCCTCGTCATACCGATTCCGAGTGGTCCCGTGAAGATCCGAAGCGCCTCGCGAACCGCTACGTAATTCGCCAACGGTTCCCCCATACCCATGAACACGATATTTGTGATCTCGCCGTCAAGGTTCGCATCGGCAGCCATGTCGCGCAGAAACCGAAACTGGTCGACGATCTCGTCACAAGAAAGGTTCCGCGTGAGTCCTGGCTTTCCTGTCGCGCAAAAGACACACTTCATAGCACATCCGACCTGAGTCGAGACACAGACGGTGAATTGTCCGCGACGGTTCCGCATCAGGACCGATTCGATCCGATTCCCGTCGGGCGTCTCAAACAATGCTTTCCAGGCATCCTTCCGAGTGCTCGACAACACAGCGACGTTTGAGAGTGTATTCCATGGAATTTCCGCCTCAAGTCGCTCGCGTACCGCCTTCGACAGGGACGAAACTTCGCTCCACGAACGAAAACGGGGCGAGTAGATCGCCTCGATTGCCTGCTTGGTACGGAACGCGCGCTCATTGGAAAGCGATGTTCCTATGCGCTTCTCCCTGGATTCTTCCATATCGGGAGGATACGACGGATGCGGGCTTGCGTCAATCACACTCACCGTCATTTCTTTTTCAATGTGGCCGTAACCGGCGACGGCAAAAAGAGATCGTTTCCTATTTTCACGTCAGTCGCATGAGACTCTGTAAGCCTGGATACAGATGAGACGACGCCTCGAAACACATTCTCCCGAAGAAGGGTTTCTTGAAATGCCGTTTCGACATACTGTCGTTTTTCTGCATCAGTCCACTCCCCGGCATAAACATTCAGATACCAGTCATAGAGTCCCGCCCCGAACGCGAGAAAGAAAAGGAATGTGAAAAACAACCTAAAATACCGTGAATAAATCGGGAAGTTTTCCTGAAATGAGAACGGTCGTTCGTTTTTGAGATATCCCTTCATAGGTTACTGCAGATACACGATAAGAGAAAAGACTGCATCGACGATATTAGCCGGGGTGGAAATGAGCGCGGACGTAGAGATGGAAGTGGGGGCAGAGGAAGAAGTAAGAGTGGATCCGACGACAGGAACAGAAAACATATTGAGGCGTCCAGGTACCCCTTGACTTGGTGTCGTCGGACGGATATCGATGGAAAGTACACTTAAATAATACGGCGAGGTTTCAATCTTATGAAGATAGTCCGCGGCTTCGACGTACGTCCCAGTGAATGTCAGCGTGAAGCCGATCGTCTTGCCGTCCGGTAACCCGTTGAGCAAATCCGCTCCTTTTATCTGATTTCCCGTCTTCGTCGCACCTGAAGATGCCTTTCTCGCGTCATCGAGATTATTTCCCTTCCCGATAACAACCGCACCACCCGTCGTCTTGACAATCGCCTCCGTCTCACGAATGAAATCAACGACTTTGTCTTCCGGAAGCAGAAGAGAAAGTTTCGGGCTGTCGGAAGCGACCATAGCTGATTGGTTTCGATACTCCCGAAGACTGGAGATTCTTCGCTGATCGCTCTCAGCCTTGGCATTGAATTGCTGGATGGCAGCATTCTCCGAAACAATCGTATCCCGAAACGGGAGTGCTACGAACAGAAGCACCAAAACACCGATAGCGACGAGCGCGACAGAAATCGGAAGGATATACTGATTTTTTTTGAGAAAAGAGAGATTCATACGCTTCCGGTTCCCATAAGACACGTATTTTTTACCGTAAAATCGAACTGAAATTCGACATTCTTCTCAAGAAACAGGTTCGAGACCGGGACATTGAAATCAGAAAGGCAAGCATCCACTTTCAATGAAGTTTCGAGAGCAAGAAAATCATCCCTCGTGTCGGCCGTGCCGGAAAGAAACACCTGATACTGTTTCGTGGAAAGCGATGTGAGGAGGATATGCGGCGGGATGAGCCGATCCAACCGAAACAAGAATCCGGTCCAGTCGGAACGGGAACGCTGAAACCGGTTTGCCGCGGTGGCCAGAGCGTTTGCGTCGCGGAAGACGGACTCGTAGCGCGAAAGCTCCTGCAGATCCGACTGTTCTGCGGTAGCCTTCTCGCCAGCCGCTTCGATGAACAATCTGTTCTCATGAAGGATGAAGAACACCCCTCCGAGAACGATCAGATAGAACGCGACGATGGAAAGGAACAGAAAAGATTGAAGGAGGAGGAACCGTTCGAGGCGTTTCCTTTGGATAATCTCCTTTTTTTGCTCCGGAAGGAGGTTAAGCGATATTTTCATATTCATCGAGGCCACGAAGGGCAAGGCCGATTACGGTCGAATACTGAAGCGATTTGCTCTGATCGACTGGTGGGTTTTTCTTTCCGATCTGGATGTTCATCCAAGGATTGCCGGTCTCGATATTCTGCCTGAGACGCTGTGAAAAATACGGAATCAATCCTTGCATATTCCCGCCACCACCACAGAAAATGACGGCATCGAGCTTCTTGGAATAACCGAGTGTGGAAAAATAGAAATCGAGAGAACGCTCTATTTCGGATGCAAGATTCTCAAGAATCGGCCGGATTGCTTCGAGTTGTGGGTTCGGCAAAGAGAGCGAGCCGAGCCCGACCTGAATCTTGCGCTTCTCAGCTTCCTCGAGCGATATTCCTGTCAGTTTTGCGATTGCGTCCGTCATCATCTGCGAGGATAATGGCGTACTCGAAGTGAAAACAGGCATATTGTTGATTACCATCACGAAACTCGTCCGACGATCACCGATATCAACAATAAGTACCGTCTTGTCCTGATCCTCTTTCCTTTCTGAAATCAGGCTCCGCACCTGAGCGATCGATTCGGTCTCGAGACCGAGTGGCTCGAGACCAGCCTTCTCGAGCACTGAACAGAACTGCTCGGCTGTCGATCTAGCTACCGCCACCACCAACACATTTATTTTTTCCGATTCCGTAGAAAACGTCTCCGGCAAAAACTGCCAGTCATAGTACACCTGATCGAGTGAGAGAGGGATATTTGCCTCGATTTCCCATTTAATCGCTTCTTTCGCCTCCTTTTGACTCATTTTCGGAAGTGTGATGATACGAAGGAACGCTTTGGTCTCGGGAAGGGAAGAGATGACGCCACGTGTGCCGATATGTTTCGGTCCAGAGATACGCACCAGTTCGCGGATGCGTTCCACGACTATGTCCTCTTGGATAATCTCACCGTCAACGATTGCTCCTTGCGGAATCGCGATGGAACCGCAACTTGCAATCCGATCCCGTGTCCCGTCTCGAGTAATCCACAGCGCCTTGAGAGAAAGGTCACTCATGTCGAGTCCGAACGGTGGCGGAGAAAAATCAAAAATTTTCTTCTGAAAAAAAGCCATACCTTGTCCCTGTTGGTTTTGTTTGTCCGCTCCGCCGTTATCATACCATGGAAACGAGGCGGCTCATAGTTCTTCCCAGAGGTCGACCTGATATTGTGTCCCTGTCGGGAAATACGGTGGCGGATAATAGAGGAGGTTGTTGTCGTAATAGAGGTTTCGGTTCGCGTATCCGGTCCCGTCGACAAATGCGAAACCATATCGTGTATTTGTCGCAATTCCCCCAAACACGGTAATCGACGATTTCGAATCATGATAAGCGCCCACGGTATAATACGATCTGCCCACACGTCCAGTTTGGGCGACCAAGGCTCCATCAATCCGGAGTGTCGTGTCACTATCCCGGGGAATCTCCACGTCTTGCTGGGCGATGACGCCGATGATATCGGATCCGTCATAGTTCGTATAGAGAAGGTTGTGTGGGATGAATACAGAATAGCTCGAACTGCCTCCCAACAGGTTCGCCGCGACGATAGAAACCTTGCGTCCGTTCACCTGTCCCGACAGCCAGACATTCCCCTCGACGAAGATGACTCCGTTTTGCGGTATGGGGAAGTTCTGAAGACACTGACCCGAACAGGCAAGACAAGTGCCGATGCCGGAATTCTTCAGATATCCACTCGTCGCACTGATACCGTTCGTCCCAGCAAAAGTTTTCGGCTCGTAGACGGAATAGGAATTGACCGCGCACGTATCAAAAGTGTTGTTCGTCTTCAGGGTAATCTGTCGACCCGGTGAACTGGTGATCGGAGCGAAGTATTTTCCCGTGGCCTGCGATTGGGTCTTCATATCGCCCAAAACGGAGACGATCCCGTTGAAGTCTACTGACGGGACCGAGAGTTGCCTTCCGGCTGTGAACACATCCGAACGTGTCTGCATCGTGTTCGGCGATGCCTCAAGTGGACGAAAGGTATCGTTCGTCCCGGTGGCAGGCGGTACATTCACATGCGTATGCACGCCAAATTCGCTCCCGCCAGCATGATCTGGATCACTGTACGAAGCAAGCGAACTCGACACGATATTGTGTGCGGTCCCATCGAACCGAATACCGAGATTCGACTCCACCTTCCCGTATACCTCGGTACCCTGACCAAACCGCATATTGTCATTTGCGATTACTGTGTATTCGCTCCAGGACGGCCTCCGGAATCGGACCTTGATCGTTCTTGTATGACCAGGAAACCGGCTCATCTCACCAGTCGATTCGACCGTGACGATCGTCGATCCGACCGAAGGAGGCACAACTTTGATCCGATAGGTCCCCATATCTCCTCCTGATGGGTCGGCGACCGTCGCGATATAATCCGAATCGACCCCGTACGGATGTTCGGTTGTCCAGAACACATTGACCTGCGCGACTGTCCGGCCGTCCGTCTCATGGGCAAGATACCACTTATAGAACTGGATACCCTGTTCGGCTACCTGAAATGCCTGTTCGCGCGCCACCGAATACTGCGCGTTCTTGATTTGCGTCGAGATGAACGTAAGAATGGAGACAAGAATCACGGAAACGGCCATCATAATGACAAGCGCATACGCCAGCGCTGAACCTTGTTTGGTTTTTTTTCGACGGGCGATAAGAAACATACTATGCTCAGTTGAGGTTCCTAAATTCGACGGATGATTCAATGGTCGTCGTATCCGGAGCATGGTTCGGATCGATATTGACGATGAGACGAATTTTCACGAGCCGGGCATTCTGGACGGCAAGAGGAACGGTCAAGGGATTGTTCACCGTATCGCCGGGATAATTGTCATTGTAATAGGAGAAGATCGGGTCGTTCGTCGTATTGGCTACATAGGTCGCGACCGTCGTGACAATCTGATCACCCGAGGGATAGGTGACTGGCTGGGTCAAGGAAGGCTTCGTAACCCCGCGCAGAAACAACCCGTTTAGGAGGGAGTAGTGCACCCGCTCGGTCTTACCATCACCATCGACGTCGAGGAAGGCCGTGAGATTGAAGCTGTCTCCTGATTCGATCGGGTAGCTCCCGTCATCACCTTGTCGGATCTTGCGAAGTTCGGAGGCGGTACGCGTCGTCGCACTGGAAGCCGCCGCGGATGCGATGCCTGTTTCCAGTATAAACCCGTTCGCGGTCCAACTCCGAAGGAACAGCAATGCAAACCCGCCCATACCGATAACCATGATAGCCATCGCTACAAGCACTTCCACAAGCGTCATGCCCGGCAAGAAAGCGCGACGACCGACCTTGTTTTCTAAGATACGCCATTTCATACTCATTGTGCGACAATGGTCACCGGCTGTTGAGTGAGAACCGTCGATACGGTCACAGTTCCGGTCTTGTTCGCATATCCAGAAGCAGAAACCGCATACTCATACGTCCCGGCCGAGAGTGCCGACAACGCCGCTGGGAAATAGGCCTGACCGGAATTGCCGGTTATCACAGTCGTATCATACCCGAGCGCAACATTCTTCAGCTCAACCGAGGCGCTTGGGACGGGAACGGTCGACGCTCCACTCCCGGAGGTCACGGTGAAGATCACTGATGCGATATCCGATTTCGCAAACACCATTTTCGCCGTCTGATTCGTCCCAGCAACAATGTCAAAGAAATCTGGCTTATCTTTAATTCCAGGATCAACCCGGAGAAACATGTATCCGGAAACAATGTTGGATGGAGCAAGCGTATACCCACCACCCGCACTAGCGGCATACGTCTTTTGCCCGTCTGATCCAGTGGCATTGGAAGCTGAAAAATCATACACCGGCACAAGCGGATTCGTCACCGGCTTTTGGGTACCGATCTGATGGCCACCGGAAATCGTGAATGCGACATTTGGGATGGCGGTACCGAACATGTCTTCACTCCGAATGGTGATATCAGAGGTTTGGTCCATAAAAAGCGATTTCATATTGACCGCACCGGCGACTACCGACATGGGAGGATCAAGCGGCGTCAAAGACGACGTAGGGAGATAGGTCCGTACTCCGTAGTATCCGCTCTTGGAAACAGAAATCATATAGTCCGTACCCGGAGGCGAGCCAGGGAAAGATTGGTTCCCGACATCATCCGTCTGCGCCGTAAGATCGATTGCATTCGTTGCGGACACGATATGGACGTTGGCTCCCGAAACACCGGCACCAGCCCCATTCACCACGTTCACGGAAAGCACGCCCGTATTCGACGGCTGTTCCACGCCGTTGGGTGAGAACGTCCCCCATACGATAACAGACTGGCCGTTTTCCGCGCCTGGCCATGTAACCTCTATTCTTGCCTGCTTATAGTCAGTCGGGATAGCATCATGATTCGAACCAGTCCCTGAAGCCGTCCCATCGAACGGGTCATCTACGTACTGCACCATGGTATGCACTGAATACACGGCCCCAGGCTTATCAATCGTTTCCGTCTCGAGGATATCGCCACGCGGAATACCGTAGGACCATCCACCGGAACCATTCGGGTTTTTCGTCCCAATTGAATCGTATGGGAGACTTCGGATTATTTCCATCCGTTCGTCCGCAAGGGTCGTCGCGCCAAGTTTCCTTCTGACATCCATAATTCGTTTCGTCCCGAGTGAAAACAGCTGAGCAAATGTCAACGTTATCACGGAAAAAAGGAACAGGACGAATGCCGCCTCGATCATCGTGAATCCTCGTTGCGAATTCTTGTCCCGGCCCGGCATGATATGTACTCCCCTCATATCCATATCATTGTATGCTCTGAAGGACACTGTACATCGGCGTCAGCATCGCGACCGCAAAAAAACCAACCGCACCGCCGATGATAAGCATAAGGAGAGGTTCGATGATGGAAGACAGATTCTCTGTAATCTGCGTCACTTCACCCTCGTAAAATTCTGCGAGTCGTTCGAGAACGACATCGGTTTTACCGGTCTCCTCGCCGACCTCGATAATCTGTGAGACGAGAGGCGGAAACAGTTCCTCGTGGGAAGCGATAATCTCGCTTAAGTTCCTTCCCTTCTGGACCGCATCAATCGATTCTTTCAATGCGTCCTTGTAATATGTGTTTGCGAGCGTCCTCGCCACGATGGACAGGGCATCCACAACCGATACACCACTCTTGAGGAGCGAGCTGTAGATGCGAGAAAACCGAGCGCAGTTCACCTTGACGACGATACCACCAAAAACGGGAATACGGAGGACGACAAAGTGAAGGATCTGTTTTCCGAACGAGGTCCCAGCAAACAACTTACCTCCAACGGCAATGCCGACAAATAATGCGAGTGAGGCAATCATGTTGTTCCGGAAAAAATCGGACAAGCCGATGATGAACAGTGTCATCGGCGGCAGTTCCGCACCCATGTCCTTGAAAACACCAGCTATCTGCGGGAGGATATAGGTGAGCATGACAAACCCGATGGCAAGCATCGCAAGGAGGATCACGGACGGGTACATGAGTGCTCCTCGGATCTTGCTCTTGAGATCATTTTCCTTCTCCAACTGAAGCGCTAAGATGCCGAGCACCATCTCGAGATTTCCGGATACCTCGCCGACATACACCATGCTGACAAAGAGTTCGCCAAACACGGCCGGATACTGTGCCAGGCTCTCGGAAATTGATTTCCCGGCTTGGATGTCCTCATGAATCTTAATGAGGATTTTCTTAAATGTCTTGTGCCTTGTCTGAAGTGAAAGGCTTTTGATCGCACGGGAGACGGCTAGTCCCGAAGAGATCATCACCGCGAGATTCCTCGAAAAGACCATCTTCTCCTTGAGTGGGACCGTCTGAAACCGATCAAGAAATTTTGTCTGGACGACGGAAGCGTCTTTCTCTTCTTTTACAGACGTAAGCAAAAACCCCTGCGACCGAAGATCGGCGGCAAGAGATCGCTCATCCTTCGCGGAAAGTTCGCCCGACGCTGGTTCGCCCGAGGTTGCGTTCTTCGCGGTATATAGGTATTTCGGCATAGGAAATGATAGTTTCTCTTTCGTTTTCATTATACCACATGAGAAACAAAAACGAGGTAGCGATGACATCGCTTCCTCGTATGAAAAATGAAACCCTCCCGATGAAGTGTCTTCTCTCATCCTCTCAGGCGTATCTCGCCGAGACGCTTGCGGAATTTCTCGTATACCCGCGGGCCATGTGGATCCGGCAGAAAGACGAGCGCCTGGTCCGACGCCTCGATGTGTCCACCCTCGCTTCTCGTCTTCGGATTGCGCATGATTTTTTGCTTCTGCCATTTTCCGAGCCATGATTCGAGCGCATCCAAATCGAATGCCCGTTCGAGCGCGGTCCGGACCGACTTCGCTCCTTCCGAATCGCAGGCGTACCACAGTGGCAACGCCTCCGTCGGGAGAAAATTCGGTTTGATCCGAGCAATCCATCGGTTTTTCAGTTCGAAACGCTGGAACGTCTCACGACCGAAAAGCGGGATAAGGAAGGTATATTCGTTCGCCGAGAACAAATCTTCGGTCGGGATAGCGAGCCGGTCCTCCGTCACGAAATAATTGAGACAAGCCCGATCTTTTGAACGATTCCCATGCCGACGTTTTCCGAGTGCCTGGAGAAGTCCGGTCAGGAGCGTCCGTCCCGTCCAGATCCGACCGGTTTTCAATACGACAAAAAAATCCCAATCACTGTCATGTTTCCCCTTCTTCATGGCAAGGCTTCCCGTAACACCGATCATGCGGATGAACGGCATGAGACGGAGCATCCTGGCCAATCGACGGATACGACGGAGTTTCCCGACGGCGATCTTTTCCGCACCGATACGAAGTGGGATAAGGTGCTCCCGTCCCGGCAGGAAGAAGAATCCGTCTTGGAAAACGACCCGCGATCGGATATCCTTGTCATCAAGAGCGGATACCACATCGCCGAGCGAAACTGGATCAGTCTTCGCGTCGTCCACGTCCTCGACGGTCAGATGTTTCCAGACCTCAAATGCGGTGAGTGGCTGATCGAACGCGTCAAAATATGCGAGCGTGGCGATGATGTTACCGGAGAGGGACATACGCGAAGTCGAAAATAAGTCTGAAAATCTAAAGTGAAAAATCCTGGAACAACCTACAACTGACAACGTACCACTTACAACAATACCAGGGTCAAACGTTAAAATTCAGGCACTGGTTCCCGATTAGGTGGCTGAGATTCCCTCTCTGGTGCTAAGATAAGCACAAAATCGACGTTTTATTTATTATAAAGTAAAAATGCTCAATCCGCAGTCACAAATCCCCCTCGCTCCCCCTTCCCGAAAGGGGGAGACATATCTTTCTTCGCTTGTACTGTAATCGATATCTCCCTTTCGAAAAGGGAGTACCGAGTCTTCGAGGGGAGGGATTTGTGCTTGATCGGTCGAAGTCAAGATATCATTTTTAAGAATATGTCGAGTAAAATATCTTTAAGAAAACAACCCAATCGGGTACCAGTGCCAAAATTCAAAAAGTCGGATACGAGACGAAGAATCTTCGACTTGTGGCTTTATGGACTTTTGCCTTTATAGACTTTCGATTTGCGACTATTTACAGGTATTTCGCGGTCGGACTCTTCTTACACTTCTTCAGATCCTTCGGGGCGCCAGAAAAGACCAGTTCTCCACCTGCATCACCGCCGTCGGGACCAAGTTCGATGACCCAATCGGAATGATTGATGACGTCGGTGTTGTGTTCCACGACCAGTACGGTATTCCCTTTGTCTACGAGCGCATCAAGCACATCGAGGAGTTTGCGGACATCCTCGAAGTGGAGTCCGGTCGTGGGCTCATCGAGGATATACAGTGTGTTCCCACTTGATTTGCGTGCCAACTCGGTCGCGAGCTTCACTCGCTGTGCCTCACCGCCCGAAAGTGTCGGGGCGGACTGACCGAGCACGAGGTAGTCGAGTCCGACCTCTTCGAGTGTGCGGAGTTTCTCCTCGATCTGCGGTTGATCAAGGAAAAATGTCCGCGCCTCGGAAACGGTCATCGCGAGCACCTGCGAGATGTTCATGCCACGATACGAGATCGAAAGCGTCTTCTGGTTGTACCTCGTTCCACCGCAGATTTCGCATGGCGCATACATGTCCGGCAGGAGATACATCTCGATTTTTTTCACCCCCCCACCCTGGCACGCCTCGCACCGTCCACCCTTCATATTGAAACTGAAATGACTCGCGTCGAATCGCTCGCGCTCCGCCTCGGATGTCGCGGCGAACAGGTCGCGCACGTGGTTGAAGATACCAGTATAGGTCGCCGCATTGGATCGTGGCGTGCGACCGATCGCGTCCTGGTTCACGGTGATCACCTTGTCTATATGTTCGAGGCCGTCGATCCGCTTGTGTACGCCCGGTTCCGCTTTCGCATCATAGAATTTCTTGGCGAGCGCACGCGACAAGATATCGTCTACCAACGACGATTTGCCGGATCCCGATACGCCCGACACCGATACGAACGCTCCGAGCGGGATGTGTACGTCGACATTTTTCAGATTATGTTCCGTGGCACCGATGATAGAAATGCGTTTCCCACTCCCCTTCCGCACCGATTCCTTGTTCGAGACTTTCCGCTTCCCGGAAAGGTACGCCCCGGTAGCCGACTTCGATGAAAGGAGCTTCTCGACCGACCCGGAGAATATCACCTCGCCACCAAGCCGGCCCGCGCCGGGACCGAAGTCGACGATATAATCGGCACGCTTCATGATGGCCCGATCGTGTTCCACGACCAGAAGGGAGTTCCCACCCTCGCGCAGTTCTAAGATCGCATCCACGAGCCGATCCGTATCGCGACTATGCAGTCCGACTGACGGCTCATCAAGGACATAGAGGATGCCTGAAAGTCCCGCGCGCATCTGCGTGGAAAGCCTGATGCGTTGTGCCTCCCCTCCTGAAACGGTATCCGCTCCCCGCGAGACAGAAAGATACCCGAGTCCGACCTTCTCGATTGCCGAAAGTCGTGCCTCCATCTCCCGGAAGATGAGATCGGTCACGCGCTTCTCCCGACTCTCGTACGACGATGCGAGTGTCTTTAAAGAAGCCTTCAAATCGGTTGCGCTCTTCCGGGCCATGTCATGGATGGACTGCTCGTTGACGAGGACTGAAAGCGATTCGGGCCGGAGGCGTTTCCCTTCGCATTCCGGACACGATTTCTTGTGCATACATTCCTCGAGCTCGGCACGAAAGTGATCGCTCCGGGCATCGCGATACTTCTGTTCGAGGAGCAAGACGATGCCGCCGAAACCGTCTTTAACACCCTTCTCTCCGAACAATATGATGTCGAGCTGTTTCTTTGAAAGCTTCTTCACGGGAACGGAGAGCGAGAAACGATATCGTTTCGCGACATCATCAAGCACGCGCAATGGACCGTTGCCATTGCCTCGTTCCCCGCCGGTTTTCGCGATCGGGCGGATCGCTCCCTCGGAAAGCGACAGTTCCTTGTTCGGGATGACGAGCTCCGGATCGAATTCAAGCGTCACCCCGAGCCCCGCGCACCGCTGGCACGCACCGTCCGGATTATTGAAAGAGAAATGACTCGGCGTAAAATCCGACAGCGAAATATCACAGTCCTCGCACAAGAACAGGTTGAAAAACCGACGCTCCTCGTCCCCAGAAAGGACTGTCGCCACGCCTTGCCCCGTCCGAAATGCGGTCTCGAGCGAATCGAGGATGCGTTCCTTGTCGGGCCGAGCCGTGTCGAGCATCAGTCGGTCCACCACCACCTCGATTTTCTTCGGTGTACGACCAGACGATGCGACGATGCGCTCCGCATCGGCAAGCAAGACGATCTCGCCGTCGATCCGAATCCTGAGATACCCCTGCTCGGTCGCCAATGAGAATATCTGCGAGGCATTTTTCCCAGCGAACGAAGCCGGTTCCGCAAGAAAAAATATCGGTGTACCATCCGGCGCGGTAAGAATCGTCTCGAGAATTTCCATCGGTGTCTTCTTCGAAAGCGCCTTACCGCACTTCGGACAGTGCGGGACACCTTCCTTCGCGAAGAGGAGTCGGAGATAGTCGTACACCTCGGTCATCGTGCCGACCGTCGAGCGCGGGCTGTGCGACACGCTCCGCTGATCGATCGATATGGCCGGGATAAGATTGCGGATGGCGTCCACGTCCGGTTTGTCGAACGCCTCCATGAAATTGCGCGCGTATGACGACAGCGACTCCATATACCGACGGTTTGCCTCGGCATAGACGGTGTCGAAAACGAACGAAGACTTCCCTGATCCGGAAAGTCCCGTCACCACCACGAACGAATCCCGCGGTACGTCCGCGTTCACGTCCTTCAGATTGTTCACGCGGGCGCCACGGACCTCGATCACCGGCTTCTTCGTCTTCGCCATAGCGCTGAGGTATAAGAGGAAAAGTCGTTTTCCATACTACATCCTTTTCCAAAGGATGTAAAGCGTCGCCGAGGAAACAGTTACGGGCTGAAAGGAACCAAGGTTGAGCCTTCGGACGATTGGAAGTGGAGAAGCGGGTCCTTATTTAGGAGTCGGACTCCGATATCGAAGCCCGACTCCTTCGGCCATAATACACAAAAATACGTCAAACCATCGAAATCGAAAACTAGCGATTTTTTTGGCTTATGTACGATATATTTTCCAAGCGAACTTCGAAAACGCCTCGCACTCGCTGACAATCAGGACCGGTTCCATTGACAATACCGATAATTCCGTTATACCTTCAAGCCACTGTTCATTTCCAATAACCGAAAATCCCGTATGAGAAAGGAGGCGCAATGCCTACATCATTCTTTGAAGAAGCCTTTTCGAGACTCTTCGGCACCGTCGGAACCGTTCTCGAAATTGCTCTCGGAAACCCGCAACCGGAATCCGGTCCAGAGATATTGCTCAGTCAACATTTTGAAACCGACGCCATTATCTTTGCGGATACGGCTCATATCGATATCGACGATCAAATCGCGGACCAGTCTTTCCACTTCGAGATAGACGGCGGTTCGGACCGGGGCGATGATTCGCCTCTGCCGGGTATCGTAAGAAGACTCTTCCATATCGATGGTATCTGGGAGATCGACTATCGGTCTCCAAACGATACGAAAGCTATTTTCCCGAAGATCGAGATACGAAAGGCTTCGATGTTCTCATGGGACGATATTCTCCCGCAGGTCAAACAGATTATCACGCATCCGAAAGAACCGCTTTCCGAAAGTTTCGCTTCCATCGGAAAGAACGTCGGGACGCTGATCGATATCGCATGTTCGCTCGCAATCGGACGGAAATATCCCAAAGTCCGATGCGAATACTGGGAAGGTTGCAATGTCGCCGGTGACGATGATGAACGAGACCGCATCTACGCACATCTCTCCAAGCGTCTCTTACGTCATGGGCACGAATCGTTCGATTGGGATTCCAAACCGGGATTTTTCAATGTTCTTGCGAGGAAACTCCTGAACATCGAGAACGTGGAAAGGGTCGTCATATTTCCGTATCTTATCGTTATCTATATATCCGACTGGGGAACGGCTGAGGTCTGGGGCGACGAAATCCGGATGATTGTCAAAAAATACGCGTAACCAGTCAACCGGTATGCGAACAAGTTCATATCAATGTGGGCTTGTTTTTTTTATTTTCTTTTGTCACATCACGTCACGCCCGCTCTTTTTCCGACACCGGCCAATGCTACCATATTATATACTTTCGATATTTCGTTACGGTTATAAGTGGTCAATGATCAGTTGTTAGCCTGCTTTATGGACTAAGAAATTCCTTCCCTCTCCGTTTGCGATGATAGGTGATGGCGAAACGGTGCGCTTCCGCATTGGCGAGCAGGATCGCACGACGATAGTCCGCGATCGCCGTGCCGTCGCCGATGAGACGCTCGGGTTGGTGCTTTGCGTTCTTGACGACGCCGACGATACGCACGCCCGCATACGCATCGCCCAAACTGCCGAAGACACGTTCCGCCACGCCGTGTTGCAAGAGACTCCCGTCTACGACGACGATGTCGGGCATCGACCATTCGGTATGCTTCGTCCGCCGCCTCAAGATTTCTTCAAGCGCGGTCAGATCGTTCCCCGTATGTTCGCCACGAAGCAGGAACTTGCGATACGAATCCCTATCGGCGACATTTCCCCGGAATACGGTCATCACGCCGACGGACGATGCCCCACCGAGGTGCGCGACATCATACGCCTCGATACGGATGCCACTACCACTACCACTCCCGTCCGATTCCCCCGCGTCTCCCACCAACAAGGAAACGTCGTGGATATGTCCGAGGGCGAAGATCGTCTTCTTGGTCTCGTCGGCGCGCTCGAACTCGAGCCGATCCGCGGCTGTCTTCATCTCCCGCGTCAATCTTCGAACGAGGTCCGTCTTCTTCCCTTGGAAAAACAGTTCGATATGTCTTATCGTCTTGCCATACTCCCGCGCGGAAATCTCTCCCGTACACACTCCGGGACACAACCCTATCTGCCGGTTGAAACACGGCTTTGGCAATTCAAATCCCTCCCCTCGAAGACTCGGTACTCCCTTTTTCAAAGGGAGAAAAGCTTCAGCTTTCACTCGCTGAAAAATCGAGGTCACCCTTTTTTGCAAAGGGGGATTAAGGGGGATTTTTCCCGTTTTAAGTTGTAAGTTGTCAGTGGTCAGTTGTTTCCATGGCTCGCACGTGTCCCGGAATGGAAATATCTTGCGCACGATCCGGAGCGCTTCCTTGAGCTGTCCCCCGTTCGGGAACGGTCCGAAAAGCGAACGGATCGGCGCGGTAAATTTTCCTTCCGCCAGGTCACGCCCGCGCACAAGGAGCACCCGAGGGAATTCCTCATCGGTTACGACGACGTGGTTGTAGCTCTTGTCGTCTTTTTCGAACGTATTATAGGGTGGCTGATATCCCTTGATGAGCCCCGACTCGAGGATGAGCGCCTCAAGTACCGAATCACTCGTTTTCCATGCGATTGAATGTGCGAGACCGAGCATCCGCACGATCTTGGGCCCACGTGTCGCCATGATGTCCTGTGAAAAATAGCTCCGCACCCGATCGCGAAGCGAGGTCGCCTTACCGATATAGAGGATGTCACCATTCTCGCCCAGGAAAAAGTACACTCCCGGTGTTTCCGGCAGCGTTTTCAGGGTATCCACTCCCGTTGTTCCGTCGAAGGTCGGCGTTTTCATAGCGCGGATAGTGTACGCCGGAATGCCACAGGAATCAAGAAATAAGATACGGGAAAAAGGGACTATGTACTCAAAACCTCCACTGCATTCATCGTACATTCTTTTCCTGCTCCCCTGACCGAGGGGAGCTGTCACGTCTGCGTGGCTGAGGGGTGGGAGGAGCTACTCCGAAAAAAGACCGGGTTTAACCGTCAGTCCTCACCCCACCCGCTCACAGAGAAAGGTGGAAACAAAGAATAGTCTTCCGTATTAGAGGCTCTCCTTTCATGTGGATACCAAACTTTTTCGCATGATCAATTATCCCTAGATGCCTGATTCCTCATTCGGAGGTTGCGGGCCGTTTTGCATGAATATTTCCCGTTTTTTCTGATATTCCAGGGCGTCCTTCGCGCGGTCGAAAACGGTTTCCAGGACGGCAAGCGGGAATGCCTCGGCGATTTCGAATATATCCGTGACCGCTTCTTTTTTTGCCGTTTCACCTTCACCCGTCGTACGGATCCATACCGGACTGACCATTCCGGATTCATCCCATTCGACCAGCAATTCGGCATCTTCCTCACGCAACGTGTTGATGACCCGGTCCGGAGAAAGATTCCCGACACTCTTTGCCAGTCCCGAAAGTTCATCACTCCATGTGGAAAGAAAACCGATTTTCTCCGGCAAGGTATAGTTCACGTCTTTCGACTCCCCGTCGATGATAGGCTCCCGTCTCAGAATATCTGACGGTTCGCCTCTTCCCTCCTTGAGTTCAGTAGACTTGTTCTCAGGGCTTGTCTGAGCGACATCCTCATTTTCCGGTCGAACGATACTTCTGCCGGTCATCTTCTTTCCCCGCCATATTTTTTCGAACAACATACGCGTTTATACGATTATTAACGTTTCAAACATGATAATGAAGCTTATTCTGAATGCGCGTCAGAATTCCTCGCTGATTTCGAGTCGGTCGATGCCGTTCTCATCGAACTCTTTGCGGTATTTCCGATAGTACCATTCGACCCGGTCCGGAAGTTTCCCGCTCTTTTCGGATTCTTCGATCTCCGCATCGTTCCCATACGCATAGAAGTCCCGCTCACCAAGACGACTCTCGAGTTCGAACCAGAATGTCTCGTCGTCATAGTCGGCCACCGCCTCGTCGGTCGCGGCGAGGATATCGTTCGCGATAATGGTTTTCCCGTCGTGTTCCTCTATGATGTCTTTCATACCCGATGCCTTCGCCGTCGCAAGCAACGGCTCGATCGCGTTTTGCCACAACGAATCGAGTTCCGCATCCGGTACGTCGGACGAACGCTCACGTATGAACCGGCCCAGTTCGGCCAGATACACGAGATCGCGGAATTGTTCTTTCGTGAGTGATATGTCCATAGGCGTAACAAATCCGTTTCAATCCAACATCTTATCGTTCCAACAATATCCGTACGGCCTCGTATTTCGGCCGTATACGTTCTTTCGATTTTTCAAACCTCAGCTGATTCCATTTGTTCGTCATCTTATTCAAAACGGAAATTCGTGCCTCTTCTTCATTTTTCTTTTCATTCACAAGTGCCGCTCGAAATATTCCCACGATGTTATCAAAACAGCTTATCGAATCGGCCTCGATGATTATCTGTTCTTCCAACGTCTCTGATTCCATCTTTTGCGACCCTCGATGGTGCAATATACAATCGGAAACCAAAGCGATCCTGTCTTCCGGATAACCAAGTTCCTTGAGTTTTTTGCTGGCTATTTCCGCACCTGTCACATGATGATCCTCTCTACCCACCATAATTGAACCAATGTCATGCAGCCAGCCCGCAATTTCGACGATCTCCACATCCGCACCCATTTCGACAGCCAAGTTCTTGGCGTATTTCACCATCGGCACAAAATGCGAATCATAAGGACCGAAGCCGTATTTGCTCGTCGACTTGCGACACTCATCTTCTACGAATTGTCGTATTCTTTCGATGATTTCCATAGCGCTTTTCCGACTTTTGACTCTATAGACTTTACGGACTTTCAACTGTATGTACTTTTCACTTTGCGTTTTTCATTTCAAGTCATCCTACCCCTTCCGGAGCTCCTTGGCAATATGACGACAATCCGGGATCGTCTGCGCGACAAGCGCCCAAAACCGCGATGAATGGTTGAATTCCTTCAAGTGACAGAGCTCGTGCACCACGACATAGTCCGCCATACGTTCCGGCAAGAGGAGGAGCTTCCAACTGAACGAGAGATTGCCCTTCTTGGAACAGCTCCCCCATCTGGTCTTCTGATCACGTATCGAGATCCTGCCGTGATGGAAACCGTAGTGATCGTTCCACTTCGTCACTTTGTCCCGGATGAACGATTCCGCCTCTGTCCGACGACGGCGATATTCACGAGTACCCGTCCGCGAGAGGATTGATTCCTTGCCGGCGAGTTTCTTTGCCTGTTCGGCGACCCATACAAAATGCGTCTTCAGGAACTCTTCGGCATGTCGGATTGAGGCGCGCTTCGGCACGGTCAACACGACCCGACCGCCTTCTTCCGGCCCGGGATGGATACGGATGGAAATCCGCTTCGCCCGCACGTTTCGGCAAAGCTCATAGGTCAGTATCCGACCATCCACCTCGATTGTCTTTTTCTCGTTTGGCATAAACGACCCGCAACCAACAACTTACAACTCACAACTGACTACAAGGTCTGAAACGATAATTATCGGCGATATCCCGATCACGGGTCGTGCCTTCGACTTTATAGACTTGTGACTTTTCACTTTACGTCTTCGACAACTCGTGAACACGTTAACCCGTTAACAGGACGTAATGTACTCCCGTATCGCGTTTGCGATCTTTCCGACCGTCTCCGAAAATTTCTTCTCGTCCGGTTCCAAAAGCGTCATGCGGAATCCGGGCAGATCGGTATTGAATCCGGACAGCGGTACGACACAGACGCCGGTCGCGGCCATAAGATAGAGCACGAAGCGCTTGTCCGGCGACACGCCTTCGACCTCCCGTTCGATATATTCCCGAATCGCCGGATCGGCGATCGGCAGCGTCTGTTTGCCATTCAGTACCCCGTCCTCGAAGACCACGGAATAATAAAATGAGCTTTCCGGACACGGGGCGATCACGCTTGGAAGCTTGAAAAAAACCGCTCGGGCGATGTCGGCTTTCTTCCGATACCCTTCGGCACGATGACGGATATGCGTGGCGAAACGCGGATCACCGATGATGGACGGCAGCGCCAACTGCGGCAAGGTCGTCGAACACACCTCAAGCATCTTCGCGTCGACGAGCGTCTTGACATAGCGGGCGAAAACGGGATCCTTGTCCTTGTTGTACACCTCGATCCAGCCGCAACGCGACCCGGGCCATGGCACTTCCTTGGACAATCCGCGCATCACGATCGCCGGCACGTCCTCGCCGATCACCTCGTAGAGCGGGGTCATCTTCTCACGACCATAGGACAGTCTGGCGTATGTCTCGTCGGAAACGAGGAACAGTCCATATTCCCTCGCTATGGAAACGATCTCCTTGAGCACCTGTTTCGGATAGACCATCCCGGTCGGATTATCGGGATTGATGATCAGGATTCCCGCCACCAACGGGTTGTATCGCACCTTGTTGCGGATATCATCCAGATTCGGATACCAATTTTTGAGACAGTCAAGCGTATAGGTGATGTGCGGGGCGCCGGCATGGGCAGCCTCGGCCGAAGAGTGCGTCGGATACGCCGGACAGGGACCGATCACCCGCGCACTGTGACGCAGATACGTATACACGTTCGAGATCGCATCGCCTAGGCCGTTGAAGAACAAAATGTCGTCCGGATCAAGCGTGACCTTCGACTCGCGCAACCGTTCCGCGGCGATGAACGCACGAGCGGTAGCGACACCTTTCGTCGGCGAATACCCGAACGATGCGTCGTCTCGCATCGTATCAGCCACGATATCCTTGATCCATGCCGGCACAGCCTCGCCTTTCGCGATCGGGTCGCCGATATTTTCCCAAACGATGTCGACGCCGAGTCCGCGCAGATGCTCCGCGACCCGGACAATGCCGCGGATCTCGTACGTAAGTTCATCAGCGCCTTCGTGGACGATATTGGTACGCATACAGTTTTCCTTAGACTGATTTTTTGGAAGCCTTCTCCGGAATTCGCCCTGCGAATGCCGTGGCGAACTCCGTCCATCACACCAACTCCCCGAATCCGTTGATGACATAATCTGCGCCCGCAGCAAGGAGAGTCTCGCGTGGAAGAGACGTCGTGATTCCAATCGCAATACACCCGGCCGCCTTGGCCGAACGGATCCCATTATCCGCATCCTCGATGACGACACACTCCGCAGGATTGCAACCGAGCCGGGACGCGGTCAGGAGATACGGCTCCGGATGAGGCTTGCCGTTTTTCACTTCGTCACCCGTCACGATAATATCGAAGAGCGTGTCCACGCCTAGACGTTCCAAAAACGGACGCTGATACCAGCCGAGACCCGATGTCGCCACTGCCGTCAGAAGCGACCGATTCCGACAGGAAACGATGAATTCCCTGACTCCCGGAACGAGATTCAATTCTTTCTGAGCGAGCTCGAAATACCGCTCACGCTTTTCCTGGGCCAAGGCCCGGGAATCCTCCTTCCCGGAACCGTAGCGATCCAGAATAAGACGGAGACCATCATCGGATTTCATTCCGAAAATATCGTTCCAGGCTTCTTTCGGAACCATGATGCCGTGTCGTTCGAACGTTTCCGCATCCGCGAGAAGATGCAGCCGTTCCGAATCGACGATGACCCCGTCCATATCGAACACGACCGCCCGTATCGGGAAACCGAAAATATCCGCCAATGGCCGGGTATCACTCATATTGACAGTATATCATAGTGAAGATTCACCTTGGCACGCTATATGTTGCATTTTCGAAAACACAATGCGAAGCGCCGTTTCTCACGTTGACCTTTCCAACGGCCACAAACCGCGGTATTATACTATTAATGACGCACTTATGAGTCCAAAAAAAGGAATGCCTAAAATATCCGAATCCGGGACGAGCCCTATCGAGGAGCTTGCTTTCGGGGCGATTCATACCGTCGGATCGGTCCCTTCGCTCATCGTTCACACGATTTTTTTCGTGGTGATTTTCGGATTGCAGTTCTTCGGATTCACCTTCGACCAGATCATGCTTATCCTCACGACCGCGGTCTCGCTCGAGGCGATCTACCTCTCCATCTTCATCCAGATGTCCGTGAATCGGCAGGCGAAACATATCGAAGAAGTGCGCGAGGACGTCGGGGACATTTCCGAGGACGTAGAAGAGATTTCCAAGGATATCGACATCATCCAAGAAGACGTCAAGGAAATCAGTGAGGACGTCGATGAGATAAGCGAGGATGTCGATGTGATCTCCGAAGAGATCGAAAAGGACGACCAGGAAGACAGCATCGAACGCACCGAGGACCTCGCGCGTCTCGCCAAGATGGAAGCGGCACTCGAAGAGCTCCTCCGCCAGGTCCGCGATATGGAGAAGAAATAAAAAAAGACAGCCAAGTTCCCTTGCGCTGTCTTTATTTTGCCAAACTTTTCATAGTAAGAAACGTACCTTCAATAAGGTTTTGGGGGCCGTTTCTGAAGGGATCGAATCAGGAAATCGATATCCCTGAATCCGTCGAAATCCCATCCGCCGGTCTCGCGAAGCATCTCTTCCCGCGTTCCAAAAAAGAAATATTTATCGAAAGCGGTTTTCAATCTTTCCTGTCTTTCTTCTTCCGTAAGACCGGGAGCGTTAAAATTAAGCGATACCGATGCGTTTCTTCCCGTATTATGACAATTTTCAGCCATTTCCCTCTCCTGTTAAGTTTCGAATACGAACTTGATATGGTCAAAGTACCGCATTAACAGAGATACGTCAATGCTCCGAAACACCCCCCTCTTTCGACTCCGAATCGACAATTGCAATAGCAAAGATGACGTTTTAAAAAAAATCTTGTAGAGACGGAGGATGCTCCGTCTCTACGAGAAAAAACGCTACTCACTTTTTAGTTTTTTCTGAAGAATTTCACTGGCCATTTTCGGATTCGCCTTACCTTTGGTCTCCTTCATAATCTGACCGATGAGGAATTGAAAAGCGTTCTGTTTGCCAGCACGAAAATCCTCGACGGACTTGGCATTCATAGCAAGGACGGTTTCGACGATACCCTCAAGCTCCCCGGTGTCACTTACCTGTCCGAGGTTGAGCCGCTCGATGATATGCGACGGATCATTGTCCCCACCCTGGAGCATCTCGGCGAGCACCGTCTGTGCCGCACTCGAGTTGATCTTGCCGTCGGCAAGAATGGCTATGAACTCGGCGTAATTCTCCGGCGTGATACCGGATGTCTCGACGGTCCTGTCCATGTCCGCGAGGCGCTTGCGCAGTTCGGTGACAAGATAATTGGCCGCCAAACGAATTGCCTTGTCCGTCTCGGCCTCAAGCTCACCGGATTTTTTCTTTGCTTCGATCTCGGTTACGACCGACTCGAAATACTCCGCCGTCGGCTTCTCGGCCGTGATGACCGTTACCGCTTCGTCCGAAAGCCCGTACTGATGAGTGAATCGTTTCTCCTTGGCTGCCGGCAATTCGGGAATAGTGAGTCGGAGCGCATCGAACTGCGCCTCGGTGAACCGGAACGGCGGGATATCCGGCTCGGGGAAATAGCGATAGTCATGTGCCGATTCCTTCTTGCGCTGTGAGACGGTCCCTTGCTTGTTCTCGTCCCACCCGCGCGTCTCCTGTACGATCACCTCACCGGATTCGAGTGCCTCCGTCTGTCGACGGATTTCAAACTCGATCGATTTCTCGACTGCCTTGAACGAATTGATATTCTTGACTTCGACTTTGGTGCCGGAAAGTTTTTCCTCGCCTTCCTTGTGAAGCGAGATATTCACTTCGCATCGCATCTGTCCCCGTTCCATGTCCGCGTCGGAAATATCGAGGTACCGGAAAATCTGCCGGAGCTTCTGACAGAACAGCCGGGCATCGGCAGACGATTCGATATCCGGTTCCGTCACGAGCTCCATAAGTGGCACACCCGCGCGGTTGAGGTCGACGAGCGTATAATCGGACCCGCTTGGATGCGTGAGCTTGCCGGTATCCTCTTCCATGTGGATGCGGGTAATGCCGACCGTCTTGCCCTCGCGGATCTCAAGCTCCCCTTTCCCGCAGAACGGCTCGTCATACTGGGAGATCTGATACCCCTTCGGCAGATCCGGATAGAAATAATTTTTTCGATCGAATTTCGAATGCGTCGCGAGCACGCATCCGAGCGCGAGCCCCGCACGCTGGACGGATTCGATCGCCTGTCGGTTCGGCGTCGGAAGTGCTCCCGGCTGCGCCGTGCAGACCGGACAGATATGGATATTCGGCTCGGATTCGAGTCCGAGACCGTTCGCGCACGCACAAAACATCTTGGACTTCGTCTTGAGCTCCACATGCACTTCCATGCCGATGACGGGAATAAGTTTCATACGCTTCATTGTTTCATTGCCACACTGTTATATCGTTTCATCGCTCCATTACCTGTCTCCATGAAAAATGGTCACCGATTCTTTTTTCTCGCTACGTATCATCCGTTATCCGTTGTGAGTTGTCAGTTGTCAGTTCTACTCATGTCCTCCCCGTACTTCCGAACCGGCCTTCTCCCCGTATGGTAGCATCGAGTTCGGACACTTCGCAAACATCCGGAAGCGCGATCGGAATGACGAGGATCTGGGCGATCCGTTCGCCCGCCGCGACTTCGTATGCCGTGTCGGAGGTATTGAACATGATAACGATCCATTCCCCACGATATGCCGAGTCGATGACCCCGCCGAGCGTAGTGATCCCGTGCTTCGCCGCGAGTCCCGAACGATCCAGGATCAATCCGACGTGGCCATACGGGACCGCGATCGCGATACCCGTCCCGACGGACTTCCGCTCGCCCGGAGCGATCATGCAGCCTTCGAGCGCGTGCAAGTCGAGCCCGGCGTCGCCCTTATGCGCCCGCACCGGAAGCTTCGCCTTCGGATCAAGTTTTTTCACGTCTATGCTCATAGGCTGTATTGAATTTGTTTCGATATCATCGCTCGACTGTAGTGAAGGCTCAACCTTCGACGAAACGTCTTTCGTGAAGACTCAGTCCTCAGGTTGGGACTCAGTCCCTTTTGTGTCCTTTTTGCACGGAGAAAAGATCTTCTTGGCTTGATATTACACGTATTTTTCGATGATCTCGGCGATGTCTTTCGCGACCTCGTCAGCCGGACGGCTCCCGTTCACGGAATGGACATTCTTGTATTTCGCGTCCTGCAGAAGCTTTTTATACGTCGCATACACTTTCTTCAGTTTCTTCTCCGTCTCGAAGAGCTCGGACAACGGACGACCGACATGGATGCGTCGGAGACATTCCTTGGGTGGGACATCAAGGAATATCGTCACGTCCGGATCGGGAAATTTCTCGTTTAACCTCTCGAGCCATTTCACGTCGTTATTGATCGATCCGAATGCCATGGTGGAAAAACGATATCGTCCACAGATCACATGACACCCTTTTGCGACCACGGGTTCGATCTCGGCTTCCAGATGATGCGCCCGATCCGCGCAATACAGAAGCTGTATGCCGGTATTGCTCATCTTCCAATGCGCACGAAGTAAGGAGCGGATCAGCCCACCGATCAAATTATGTGACGGCTCTGACGTGATATAGGTCTTCTCCTTTTTCGATCGCAAATACCGCTCCAGCATGGCCATCTGCGTCCCCTGACCGGAACCGTCCAGCCCCTCGAAAACGATGAATCTTCCGCGTTTTTTCTTTTTCATGTCCGTATCACATCGTTATCACATTAATCCGCTTCGACACCGAGACAGAACGTTCTGGCAATCGAACTTCCTTTGAAGTTCCGGTCATCCGTCAGGCGTTCCGTTCCGACAGATCCTCTCGCATCTTCGCGACGATAAGATCGGTCTGGGCATACAGCTCCTCCAGGCTGCCTTCGTTATCGATGACATACCCCGCATCCGCCTTGAGCGCCGGGATGCCGACCTCCGTCTCGAGCAGATGATCCTTCTTGAAATCCTCGAAGGTCTTGGTATCGTCGTCGGCGTTCTGATGCCGTTTCACGATCCGACCATACCGGGTTTCCATGGATGCCTCGACATAGATGATTGAGAACTCCGGAAAGCCCTTCGCCGCTTCGATATCGGATTGTCGACGGACACCATCGATAACGACAAGCTTGGATTCGTCTTTTATAGCGTCATTGGCAATACTATGCGAAAGGATATTGTCCCCGAACGTAGTCCGGAGCGCTCCCGAAATCTTCGTCAGATTCTCCCGATTCTGCGCCAAATGCAGTCGATTGAGGATATCACGGAGCGGGTCCGAGAACATGAACAGTTTTGCCTCATATCGGTTCACGAGATAGTGCGCCACCGTATCCTTGCCAGACGCGATCTCGCCAGCTATCCCGATGATAATCTTGCCCATATTTTTTAGATTACATTGTTATATTACTGAATTGTTGCATTGTTTCCGCTCCCTGTTCCATGTTCCCTGTTCAATGCTCCCACTCTCCGTTCCCGTTCCCGTTGTAAGTTGTTAGTTGTTAGTTGTTAGTTATAAGTTGTTAGTTGTTAGTTGTTAGTTATAAGTTGTTAGTTGTAAGTTGTCAGTTGTCAGTTGTAAGTTGTAAGTTGTAAGTTATTAGTTGTTAGTTGTCATTTGACCGAAATGTCCTGCAATCCCCGTCTCACGTCCCAATCATCCGGATCACGATCGATATGAAGCGCCACTTCCGGAAACCGTTTCGCGACCTCGTCGGCCATACGTTGCGCGATCGGCCGAATCGTCGGGTGCACCGTCTTGCCACTTCGCAGTTCGACGAAGTAGACGAGACCGGGCAGATCGAGAGCAAAACGAACCGGTACTTGAAATCCCATCGCGATGAGGTATTGTCTGTCTTCGGGCGAGGCATCGATTGCATCGATCGCCGTCATCTGTTCGTCGATGAGCGCTTCGGCCACCATCCGAAGCTCATCCGGCAACTGCTTAAGATACCATGGATGGACTCCGTACCGTGTCGTAAGGAGTGGCATCTGATGGATGGCGGCGCGGTGGCGCTGCAAATCACGGTACGACCCGAAGTCGAGCAGAAAATCGAAACTGAAGGTGCCGAGCGCACGCAGGTACGACGGGAGGTTGGTCTTCATCGGACGCTCCTCCAGGATATCGCGATAGGGTGCCAGTGCGGACGGTTCGATGGTCGTCGTCGCGGAAAATTCCTCAGGAAACGACTCCGGTGCGAAATACGTATGCTTCGCGAGAATATCCTTGCGATACGCCTCTTGATCCGGATACCGTTTGTGACTGAAGCTGTTCGGATATCGCTCCGAAAGTGTTGCGAGCATTCCTTCCGCCGCTTCGCGCACTTCCGCGAGCGGGTGATGACGCATGAGCGACAGCTTGTCCCAGGCCTGACGCAAGTTCGTATGCCACGACAATTGGGTCGTCGTCCCCGCCGGCAAGAATCCGCGCAGGATGTCGAAAGAGCGTGCCTTGATGGCCTTGCCGTAGACTATTTCGTCCGCGTCGTCTTTTTTCGGATACTTCGCCCGGAGATGCTCCTCCACCGCCAGCCCCGACGATACATAAAATTCGTGCCATTTCCGGATGATGTCCTTGGATGCGACTGTCCCGATCGGATCCTCGATCGGCTGCTTGCTCATATCGATATAGCGCGTGCTGGTTTCTTGTCCACTGTAGAGCGCCCAATCCTGGATCGCTTTGGCACACAGCATGCTGACCCCTTCGATGAAGATCGTCGTGCTTCCGCAGTCCGCGATCGACAGGTGTCCGTATCCCACATAAAACCGTTCCATGAATTTGCCCGAACCGGTCTCCCTGACCTTGGCGACGTGTTTTTCGACGCTTTCGGCACTGCGCGAATACAAGGCCTGCATCATCGCCACGTCCTCGGGTCCGTATTCGTCGTAGAGAAAAATCTTGGGCATAGGTTTGGTATTTCACGATCCCGGCTCTCCATTTTCGCATGAAAATGCCTCGCCAGCAACGCCGCCTCAGTCTCACTCTTTTTCAAGAGCTTGTCGCAGCCAAATCACGCTTTCTGAGACATGCATACTACCGGAGCAGATGAGGGCAAGCGAAGGTTGCAAACGACATTCCAAGCGGTTATTTGCATCAAATTCCCCTCTGTATCAAAAAAATAAGGCTCTGATAAGCCTCATTATTATAAGATTTCAAGTTTCGAAAAAATGTCCTGGACCCCGTTCTTTTTCGGGACTCCCTATTGGACTGCTGATGCACCTTTTGGATGATGAAGATTACGAAACACTATCAAATGGTTTTGATATATGCTTCCAGGAATTTCCTATCGTACTCCTGATGCTCGCCCGAAAGGTGTTCCTTGTATTCGAGCAATACCCGCGGATGCATCAGCGTCACACGGACGCCGTCAACCGACCTCCTTACATCCGGCCACTTTCCATATATTTCCCTGTTTCGGATCCACTTCGTATCATCCTTGTCCCGCATCAACAAGGTGTCCGCGTCCGTCAGATCAATATCCTGCCCGTGATACGAGAGGGAGAGTGTCGTGCAGTCCCACTTCCCGGTCAGATAGTGTTTCGGCCCCGCGACGATCAATTCCTGCCCGAGCGGGACGATGACCGGAAAATAGTTCCCGGAAAGCGAGATGTCGATATCGTTCACCGGCCGACCGGAGCCATAGATATGCGTCGCCAATCCGCCCCCTATCCGGTACGGGATATGATGGTCGTCAAGCATACCGGCGATCCATTCCAGGGCTTCAAGCGTTTTCTGTTCCATGAGGTTGGTTGATACTTTCGACGCGCCACTATTCTTTCACCATGATGATCCGGGGCTGGCCGTCGCCATAGAAGTTCTCCTTACGCTCCGTGGCGACGAAGCCGAGCGATTCATACAGCTTCACCGCATGATTGTCTGGGTGGACATCAAGACCCAGCCGACGAAAATCGTTCAGTTCTTCCATGAGTAGAGTCATCGCTTTCCTAGCCAACCCCCGTCGTTGGAACTCCGGCTTTATAACGAGTCCACTGATATAAGCATAGTCATTGTCCTTCACTACGTATGAAATATCCCCGACCATAACCCCGTCCTCCTCGATCAGGTAGACGATATCGGTATTGATCCATTCCAAAAACTCCGAGTCGGTAAACCCCCAGCTATACACGATCAAATCTTTCGCGGTCTCCTCGATCGCAAGCAGCACCGCAGTGTCATTTTCCGTCGCGCGTATGAGTTTCATAGGATAGGTGTCACTTCAGGAATTGTACCTGACCCTTTTTCCGTTCCCGCATGCCGCGATTCCGGGACTTCCGAAACCGTATCTTCGGCCGACACGATACCTTCACCGGATGAAGTGTTTCGCGTCGTATCGGAACTATCCCCACAATCCTCAAAGCTCATATATTACGTATTTCCAAGCCTTTTCATTCGTTCTTAGGCTCATATCAGCCAATTATTTCTTCGCTCGCATTGACTTGACTTTTTCTCCGTCACGCACTATACTGTAGCCATCTATCGGTTAGCCATAACTGATAGGGTACTACATCCAAGGGCAGTCCTCCTCGCGGAGGGCTGTTTCTTTTTATTCCACACTATTTTTCTTCCGGTTCAATATTTCCCGTCCCCAGATATCATCCTGTATTCCAAGCACATCAAAATAGCCGTCCCCACCGGTCCGAAGTTCTTGAGAGACGTTATTCTTCGAGGAAAAAATATACACTTTTTTACCCTCACCCTTGAGGTGGGTTATCAGCGCGAGAAAATCCGAATCCCCGGTAAAGAAAACGGCGGTATCATATTTTGCAGAGTGATACACGGCATCAATCGTCATTTCCACATCCATGTTTCCCTTCTCTTGTATGGAATCGCCCAATTCACTGTGTATCACGATCCTCTTCAATGGTTTTTTCCGCACAATGAATCCGAGTCCTTTCTTGAGGAAAGTGAAGAATTTATGTTTCCCGTCGGTACCATATCCACGAGTCCCGTCCTCGGGATAGGCGGCGTAATAAAAAATCCGTACTTCCTTGGTAGCGAAGAGAACGTATAAGAACCGTTTTAATTTCTCATAATCGAACATCTTCCCTTTCGCTTTCTGTACCTGCCAAAGATTCGAGGCATCTATAAACACCGAAACCTTCTTTCCCTCTTCAATGGACGCCTGTCCATCACGCTTTTCTTTTTCAATTGGAATCATACGAGTTGTTTCAAGAAGAAAAAACCATCGTACTTATATTTTTGCATCTTCACAATGACATGTAAAGATGCGGCTATTATTCGCCTCAATTTCAACACACAAAAAAGGAAGGCTATTTGCCTCCCTTTTTCTTGGACTTTTCAAAATTGAGATACATCTTGGATGCGACGGGCTTCTTGTCGCCGAAGTACTTGGAGTTGAGGCCCTTGGAGCCGTACGGGCGTTCACACGGCGACGAGAGCGGCTCGAAGGCGATCTGTCCGATCGCCATGCCGTAGTGAAGCTTGATCGGCAAACGTCCCGCGTTAAAAAGCTCGAGCGTCAGGTGAAGTGAGTTGCCCGGATCGAGATAGCCGGCCGTGGTATGGATGATGAGTCCCAGGCGACCGAGGGAACTCTTGCCCTCGAGTCGGCCGACGAAGCTGTCGGACACGCCGGTCTCCTCGGCGATGAGCCCGAGCGCAAACTCCCCCGGATGGAGGATGAACGGTTCGTTCTTTTTGAGCTCGATCGGCTTCATGAGATTCTCGGCCGGCGCCTTGGGGTCGATGACGAAGTTATGCGTCGTGTCGAAGACGAGGAAATGTCGGTCGAGGTGCAAGTCGACACTCGACGGCTGGACATGCTTGCGGTTGAACGGCTTGATTATGATGCCGCCCTTTTTCTGTTCCTTGATGATGTCGCGGTCGGAGAGGATCATAGGTATGGAAGTGAAAAGTTTAAAGCGAAAAGTGTAAAATATCGGACGGGAACATGAGAGTGAAAAGTGTAAAGCGAAACAATGACGGCTATGAGAAAAGATTCGTATAAATATGCCGTCGATGCGTTAACGAGTTATGAAAGCGATATCGAAGCATCGAACCCGTGAACACGTTAACTCGTTAACTGTCATCTGTTCACTGTCCGTTGATGCCTGCCTATTATATATGAAAAAACGGACCCTGGAAAGGGTCCGTTTTTCGCTTATAATAGAGTTTTTCAGCAACTTACACCTACACCCCTCAGTCTCGACACAGTCGTTCGCGAACGACGTGTCTCGAAGACTCGACAGCTCCCCTCAGAAAGGGGAGCTGGAAACAAAGAAGATTATGAGAGCTTGATGGACACGCCGGGACCCATAGTGGAGCACAGAGTGATTGATTTGATGAACTTCCCCTTGGAAGATTCCGACTTGGCCTTGCGAACCGCATCAGCGAAGGTCTCATAGTTTGCAGTGAGCTCCTCAGCCTTGAATGAGAGCTTCCCGATGACCTGGTGCACATTGCCCGAGTCGTCGTTCTTGAAGCTGGCTTTCTTCCCCTTGGAGAGCATCTCGACCGCGTCGGCGATCTTTGCGGTGACCGTCTCGTTCTTCGGGCTGGGCATGAGTCCCTTCGGCCCGAGGATCTTGGCGACGGTCGCGAGCTTGGGCATCATATCCGGGGTCGCAAGCAGGATATCGAATGCCGTGCCGGGCATGATCTTCCCCTCTTTGATACCTGTGACAACTTCCTCACCACCGACGAGCACCGCTCCGGCGTCGGTCGCTTCCTTGGCTTTGTCGGCTGCATTCGTCACGACCGCGACCTTCTTGACCCGGCCGGTGCCGAAAGGCAAGACGACGGTCGCGCGGACCGATTCATCGGATTTCTTGGCATTGATATTGAGGCGGATATGCGCCTCGACCGACTCGTCAAACTTCGCGATGGCATTGTCCTTGAGGAATACAATCGCATCCTCGAGCGAGTATTCCTGCTTCTCCACAATCTTCCCCGCTACCGACCGGTATTTCTTTCCGTGCTTCATATAATTGTCGTTCGTGGTGATAACGATCGAGTCTTTCAACTCACATCTCCCACAAAATTAATTACCTATCTGAAATGGTCCGTTGTCTGTTGTAAGTTGTCAGTTCTCCACCTTGATTCCCATCGAGCGGGCGGTGCCGGCGACGATCTTGGCCGCGGCGTCCACATCGTTGGCATTGAGGTCCTCCATCTTCTTCTCCGCGATCTCGAGCACCTGTGCCTTGGTCACGGTGCCGACCTTGTCCTTCTTCGGATTCGCAGCGCCCTTCTCCACCTTGGCTGCCTTCTTGAGAAGCTCGGCTGCCGGAGAGGTCTTGAGCACGAAGTCGAATGTCCGATCCTCGTATACGGTGATTTCTGCCGGGATGATGTCGCCGGGACGATCCTTGGTCGCCTCATTGAACTGCATGCAAAATCCCTGGATATTGAGTCCGTGCTGACCGAGGGCCGGACCGACCGGCGGAGCCGGGTTCGCTTTGCCACCCGGGATCTGCAGCTTGATGACCGTCTTTATTGCCTTTGCCATACTCGTATGAATCACCGATCGTCAAAATCCAATCTTCAATACCGAAAAGAGAGTTGGATATGAGTATCGGTTCCTGATTATTGGTTACCCGCCGACAAGTTATGCCTTCTTCACCTGGAGGAAATCGAGCTCCACCGGCGTCTCGCGTCCGAAGAGCGACACGAACACCTTGAGCTTGCCTTTCTCCTCGTCCACTTCCTCCACCTTGCCGTCGAAATTCTTGAATGGACCGTCCATCACTTTCACTACGTCGCCCTTGCGGACATCCACCTTGAATTTCGGTTCGGACACGCCCATACGCTTCTTGAGCGCCTCGATTTCCTTGGAGTCGATCGGCGTCGGCGTGGTGCCAAGACCGATGAAACCGGTCACGTTCGGCGTGTTGCGGACCACGTACCACGACGCGTCCGTCACCATCATGTCCACGAGCACATATCCGGGATAGATGCGCTCCTCGACGGTCACGCGCTTCCCACCCTTGATCTTGATCTTCTTCTCCTTGGGCACGAGGACGTCGAAGATATAATCCTGCATGTCCATCGATTCGATACGCTGGTTGAGGTTCCGGGAGACATTGTCCTCATATCCGGAATACGTATGGAGCACGTACCAGGCCCGACCGTGATGTTGTGTCTGCTTCGCCATACTCTGTTTAAAAAAGAAACGCCTACGACTTATGAGTGAACGACTACTAGAAGAGGAACCGCTTCGCGAGACTCTCGAACCCGAAGTCGAGCAATCCGAGAAATATCGCCGTAGCAAGCGAAATACCGACCACGATGGCCGTATCACGAATCATCCTTTCTTTCGTCGGCCAGACGACTTTGAGGAGTTCCGCCTTCGCTTCTTTCAGGAATTCGATGATATTCGGCATATTTCCTGTTTCAAAAAAAGCCCGTCAGAGGCTTCGTATGGGATAAGCATACCAAGCCCAGCCCATCCTGTCAACAGGCGGAAAATCCACTTCCGAGAGCCGTACCATATAGACTCATCCGCGCCAAGAACGTGCCTTTTCTCACATCAGCTCCAACTCCTTGAAAAAGCTCTCATAGAATGAAAGGAGTTCCTCGGCCTCCTCTTTCGACAAGGAAAAGTCATGATCATGGATAATCTTGTTCCGGACCAGATGAGCCTCCTGGAGCCGTTCCGCGGAAAGGATCTGTCCGGACCGAATGAGACCGAGACGCTCGCCGACCGTCCCCCCTTCATAACCGATCTCACCGAGCATTTCGTCGGCCAGAGCATCGGCCTCGAGTATCGCCGCCTGATAGTATGACGGCTTCCCGCTCTCGAGCCGGGCCTTGATTGCTTCCCATCGCTTGAGAAACTTCGCCGGCTGGATGAGTGGGCGACGTCCGCCGAACCGTTGCTGCTGCAGGTTCGATCGCACGTCATGCAAGAGAAGGAGGAACACGACATCGACGAACACAACGATACCGTAGACCCTGAGAAAGAGCGTGACGAGTATATACAGGTACGACTGCTCAATTCCATGCCAGATGAGTACCGCTATACTTACGATTGATAAGAGGTCGGTTGACATTGCTTTGCATTACTGATTTGTTTTTTCAAATGCGTCCGCTGTGCGCAAAAGCGTCTCCTCATCGAACCATCGTGCCATGAGCTGTCCGCCGAGCGGAAGATCTTTCCCGTCTTCATTGAGCGTTCCCATAGGAAACGAGATCGCCGGTACGCCTGCCAGGTTCGCCGTCACCGTGTAGATATCGGAGAGGTACATGCCGATGAGGTCGTCTTGTTTCGCCCCGAACCGAAACGCCGCTTCGGGCGCAGTCGGTGAGAACACGAGGTCGACCTCCTGGAACGCATCGACGAAATCGTGACGGATGAGGTCACGAACTTTTTGTGCCTTCTTGTAGTACGCATCGTAATAGCCCGCCGAAAGCGTATAGGTCCCGAGCATAATCCGACGCTTCACTTCGTCGCCGAATCCGTAGTCACGGGTATCGAGATAGGTCTCAAGCAACGTGTCCGATCCGGCGAACCGCTCCGACCCGTCGTTCACGGACATCCCGAACCGGATGCCGTCGAACCGGGCGAGATTGGAACTCACCTCGGACGGCATGATGATGTAGTAGACCGGCAACGCATATTTGGAATGTGGAAGCGAGATTTCCCTGATCTCGGCCCCGAGAGAGCGGAATCGTTCGACTGCCTCGGTAAAGACGCTCCGGACCCGTTCGTCGAGACCGTCGGACAGGTACTCTTTCGGAATGCCGATCTTGAGTCCACGGATGTCTCCGGAGAGAAAATCCTCGAAACGCTTCCCGTCGCTTTCGGCTGTCGTCACATCCATCGGATCGTAGCCATACGTTTCCGACAAGACGATCGCCGCATCCTCGACCGTCGTAGTGAAGGGGCCGATCTGATCGAGCGACGAGGCCATAGCGATAAGCCCGTATCGCGAGACACGGCCGTAGGTCGGTTTGAGTCCGACCACACCGCAAAAAGACGCCGGCTGACGGATGGAGCCACCGGTATCGCTCCCGAGCGCAAAGACTGCCATGCCGTCGGCAACCGCCGCGGCCGAACCGCCGGATGATCCTCCGGGAACCCGCTCCGGATCGGCTGGATTCTTCGTTTGTCGATACGCACTCGACTCCGTGGATGATCCCATGGCGAATTCATCCATGTTCGTCTTGCCGAGGATGATCGCTCCAGCCTCACGGAGTCGACGTATGATGGTCGCATCGTACGGGGCGACATAGTTGTCGAGGATCTTCGACCCGGCCGTCGTCCGCGTCCCTTCCATGCACATATTGTCCTTCACGGCTCCGGGAATCCCCTCCAGGAGTCCGATGGTTTCGCCGTGAGCGATCTTCAAGTCGACGCGTGCCGCCTCCTTTCGTGCCTCATCTCCGAGAACCATCAGGTAGGCACCGATTTCCGGATCACGCTCGGCGATACGCGCAAGATACGACTCTGCGAGCGATATCGCGGTCGTCTCCTTGTTTTTCAGCTGTTCGTGAAGCGTTCGGATCATGAGGGAAGAATAAAGAATCAGAAATCAAGAATGAAGAATAGGAAATCTGGAATCAAGAACAGAGGCGCTCACAATGAGAAGACGGATTTCACCTTCACGAATCCATCTTTCCGTGAAGGAACGTTTTGCAAGATAGCTTCGCGCGAAACGGGTCCGGAGCCGTGGACACGGTCTTCACGCGTATCATTCTCTTTCACGGGCATATCGATTCCTTCGCGCTCACCGGACAAGTCGAGTTCCTCGAGCTCATGGAAAAAATCAAGCACCGAAGAAAGTTCCTTCCGGTACTTCCCTGTCTCCGTATCGGAAAGTCCGATACGGGCGAGGAGTGCGATATGTTTCACTTCTTCGGTCGTCAACATAGGAGGTGATCGAAATGTTCTACGATTGTGTCGTCATTCAAAGCGCATCCTTATCGCCCACCTGTCATTCCCAGGAATTCATCCTCAGAAACGATCCGGATACCGAGCTCATGCGCCTTTGAAAGTTTGCTTCCGGCGTCTTCCCCCGCCAGCACGAAGTCCGTCTTCGCACTCACGGAACCGGCCGGATGCCCGCCGTTCTTCCGTATGATATCTTTTGCCTCGTCCCTTGTAAAGCGTGAAAGCGAACCGGTCACCACGACCGTCTTCCCGAAAAGAGGCCCGCCTGAAACGTCATGTCCCGTTTCCGAAAATGAAAGCTCGACACCGAACTCCTTCATTTTTCCGAGAAGACGGATATTCGCCTCGTCATTGAACCATACCGAAAGGCTCTCGCCGGATTTTTCACCGAAACCTGGGATATCCGTCCAACGTTCTTTCGTGATATCCGGAAAACGATCGATGACGTCTTGCAAGCCCGAAAGACCGGACGGGAACAGGTCTCGCAGGTGATCCGCGATCAGGATCGCCGATTCCTCACCGACGTGACGGATACCGAGCGCAAAGAGAAACCGTCGCATCGAAATGATCTTCGATGCCCCAATCGCCGAAACGAGATTCGCGACGGATTTCTCGCCGAAGCGCTCAAGCGGGAGCAGGTCTCCCTCCGTCAGATCGAAGATGTCCGCCGCATCGGAAATCAGTCCCTCGTTTAACAACTGTTCGACGATCTTCTCACCGAGTCCGTCAATATCGAATCCTTTCCGGGAAACGGCGTGTACGATCTTCTCGAACTCGACCGCGAAACATTTCGGATTCTCACAAAAGAGCGCGACGCTTTCGCTTCCGGCGCTGCCGGCTGTCCGTTTCGAAACGGCCCCGCCACAAATCGGGCAGGTCTTCGGCAGAGAGAATAAGCGCTCCGACCCAGTCCGGAGATTCAAGACGACACTCAGTATCTCGGGGATGATATCGCCTGCCTTGCGGATAACGACCGTGTCGCCGATCCGTACGCCGAGCCGTGCGATCTCGTCCCCATTATGCAAGGTCGCCCGTGAGACGACCGTCCCCGCGATACGGACCGGACGGAGGTGTGCGACCGGCGTCAGCACGCCGGTGCGGCCGATCTGGATGGCGATATCCTCGACGACGGTCGTCGCCTCTTCCGCGGGAAACTTGTAGGCGATGGCGAATCGCGGTGCCTTGGCCGTGTAACCAAGTGCATCTTGCATGCGCCTGGCATCGATCTTGATCACGATGCCATCGAGTGCGTACGGCAACTCATGCCGTCTGGCGGTCCATTCGCGATAGTAGTCCTCCACTTCGGAAAGTGTCTTGCACCGTCGGAAGTTCGGATTCACGTTGAATCCGAACTCGCGAAGCAATCCCAGCTCCCCAATCTGCGTGTCCGGCAACGACATATCACCGACCGAATCGAAATCGTAGACAAATGAATCCAATCGTCGTGCCGCCATCACCTTGGAATCAAGCTGACGAATCGAACCCGCAGCGGCATTACGCACGTTCGCAAATGGCGCTTCTCCGGTCGCAGTCCGTTCGCGATTGATCCGCTCGAGCTCCGTTTTTGAGAGCCAGGCTTCGCCGATCGCGGTACAGGTAATCGGTTTCGACAAGGAAAGCGGGATGGTCCGGATGGTCCGCAGGTTCCGGGTCACATCCTCGCCGATCGCACCATCACCACGTGTCGCACCACGAATAAAACTTCCATTCTCATACGTGAGCACGACCTTGAGCCCGTCTATCTTGAGTTCACAACAGTATTCCGGATGTCCGTCGATGTCAGCTTTCGACAGCCACTTCCGCACGCGTTCATCCCAGGTACGAAGTTCGCCCTGGTCGAAGATGTCATCGAACGACCACTGTCGCGACGCGTGGCGGACCTTCTCGAACTTCTCGAGTGGATCACCACCCACACGCGCTGTAGGGCTCGTGTCGGAGCGGAATTCCGGACAAGATTCCTCGAGTTGCAGGAGTTCGTGGAATAGCGAATCATACGCCTCGTCCGATATCTCGGGGGCGTCGTGCGAATGATAGAGGTTCCGGTGTCGTTCCACCTCGTCTCGAAGTTTTTCTATGCGTTTCCGAGCCTGTTCCCTGTCCATGATTGATCAAACTATCGCCGTTTATCCCACATTTCCGGTACGGATATATGATACCTGACCGGAACAAAAATACAAAGATATGGCACCCTAGTTCCCGACATACTGATAATCACGAAGCGAGACCGAGGTCTGGATATTTGCCATCATCGTCGAAGCGGCGATTCTCCGTATATCAAGAGAGATAGTCACCTTTCCCATTTTTTTTGGGCTCGGCGTAGAGGGAATCACTCCGAACTGACCGGTGATATACCCTGTCGTCACATTGAACCAGCTTCCCATGCCCGAAGTATCGCATGAGGTATAGGCAACTACGTTCTTCATCCGCGCCTGCAAAACGTTTCCGGAAATTTGGTATTCGAAGCAACGGGTTGCAGAATAATCATAGAAGAGGATATCTGATGATGAGGAGCTAATGATAGTGCTCGTCCGAAGGTATTTCGAAAGCGTGTTCATCGCAAACTGCGCTGATTCGACGTCCCGTTCGAGGTCGCGCGCATTCGCGAAAGAAGCGAACCCGGAAACGAACGTCGTCGAAAGCGCCACCATCATAATAAGGAAGATACCGATCGAAACGATCATTTCGATAAGCGTAAATCCTGGAAGCGTCTTCTTTCGTTTCGTTCCTGTATACATACAGTTCTGTTTTATTCCCAAGGAGTCAACGTGGTTTCCACGTAGGTACAGGAGCTCGCCGAGTTGCAATTCGAACGCACGTCCCCCATGGTCGGGACATACGTTCCCCAAGAAACAGCACTGACACAGTCGGCCGTCTGTTTCGTCGATTCGTAATTGACGAATATCCTTCGTTTGAATTTTCCGGACGCACCAGAATGCCCAAGAGGAGTACCGGTAAGGTCATACGATGCCGTCGCACAGTTCAGTTCGGAAGCAGTGTAATCGATACGGCAGACATGCTGTCCCGCGGTCACCAGAAAATCAAGCGTCTTGTTGCCGGCGAGAATACCATTGTCCTTCACGTTCTTCACGAGCTCAATCCCCTCCTGTGAGAGCTCGGATGCAACTATCATATCCCTGCTTCCAAACGAAGCGTTCAGCCCTTTGTTCATGGATGATAGGATCGGCAACAGACCGACGGTCAATACCACCATCGAAAGCAATACTTCGACGAGCGAGAACCCCTTCATTTTTTTTTGTATTCTCTTCATAGGAATATCGGTTTCCAAAACGTCTCAAAGGATTCTCAGGCCGGACCCAAACATCAGCACGCGGTAGGTTGTTCCTCGACTCTTCCGAAAGGATACACGCAGACATGCGCCGATATTCCTCCCTTCATGATCGCGAAGTCAATGAATCCAGAAGTTAATTCGACGCCAGCGGCATTCATCGGTTCCGCCCGAGGCACCTTGAAACGGATTTCCGTGGTGCCGGAGGAAAGAGAAACGCCATTCACAAAAACGGCGGATGTCCCGGCAACAGCGTACGTCGCGGGACAACTTCCATCAGCCGCAAGGCTCTTCTGTTCCACTTTATAGACACCACCGGTCACCGTGACATGAAACTCACAAGGGACGTTTCCGGTCGCGTTGATGTTCTTTCCCGCAAGTGCGAAATTCTGCGCCTCACGAATGGTGGCTGCAAGCAATCGCGCGTTCGACCAAACGTCGTTTTGTGTCCTGGAATTTCTCAGAGACGCCAAAGTGACGGCTGAAATGATTCCGATAATCGCAATAACGATTATCAGTTCGATAAGTGAGAATCCGGGTGCGCGTTTTGTGTTTTGTCGGTCTGCTCCCATAGGGTCATTCTACCATGGCTGTTAGGAAAACCCGAACATCTGTTCGACGAGGGCTCCGAAGAATAACATGAACATGATGCTCGCCGCCAGGAAAGGGCCGAACGGGATACGACTCTGTAGATTCTTCTTGTGAAGCAGTATGAGCGCGATACCAAAAAGTGCGCCTGACCCAAATGCGATCGTGAGCGCCGGTAAAAGCAGTTTCCATCCGACGACCAGACCGAGCATGAGCGCAAGCCATGCGTCCCCTTCGCCCATCCAGGTTTCCCGAGAAAAGAAAACGAGCGCATAGAAAATTGAAAACGCGATGAGACCGCCGATCAATCCTTCCGCGAATCGGGACTCAGAAAACGCTCCCTGAGGTGAGGCAAAATACCAGAGTAGAAATAATGACAAGACCGTCCAACCGACGCCAAACGCGAGCACAGAAACAGGAATCTCCATGGTCGAAAGATCATACACAAAGACTACGATCAATGCTGCGATGAGCCCAAGTGAAAAGACCGTCTGGATAGCAGACTCAGTGTTTCCAAAGAAAAAGAACGACTGTCCCACAAACATGAAAAGCGTTGCTGTCACGCACTCGACCGTCGGGTACTGCCAAGAAATCCGTTCGCCACAATTCCGACATTTTCCACGAAGAAAAACGAACGAGAGGACAGGGATATTGTCATACCAGGCGATCATTTTCTTGCACGAATTGCACCGTGACCGACCAGAAACAACCGATTCGCCGGTATCGAAACGGAAAATGATGACGTTTAGAAAACTCCCGATCAGGAGTCCGAGGATAATAAATGAGAATGTCATACTCGCAGTATACCACGAAACGAACGGGGGTATCTGAACAATCGTTTTATCAATTCCGATCTATCGGAAACAAAAACAGGAACAAGTCCTGTTTTTGTCGGGAAAAAATATATATTTTCCTCTCTAACAACCGGCTCCTGCGTAGGTCGTTCCCGTATTGGTAACGGTAGCGGTACAAGTAAGAGCAGTGTTTATCGGTGTAGCCGTAAGCGTGAAGGTGCCACTCCCTGAGGCTCCACAACTCTGCGCTGTGATTCCAGTCCAATTCGTCTGTGCCGAGTTTGCCGGCAGGGTTACGGCCGCTGTATCGCACTGAATCAGGAGTCCGGAAACCGCTCCGGCTGTTTCAGACTTGAATGCAGCAATTTGAGCCTTCGTGCGAGCGCTTGAGAGACTCACGAGCACGATCGAGGCAAGGATGCCGATGATCGCGATAACGATGAGGAGCTCTATCAGGGTGAATCCCTTTTTCATATTCGTATCCATATAAATACTTACCCTACAGTCCCGAAGAATCGTACTATGGGCAGTTCGTGAAATCCGCTCCACCGTCAGAGAGACTGGCGGATGTACAACCGGCTATCGTCTTTACCGGAGTGATGCCAGTAACCGAGAACGTTCCACCACCAGCAGCACAACCGTCCGTCACCGTAGAAGAGGACCAGACAACATTGGCGGTATTCGCCGGCAAAACAATAGCCCCATCATCACATTTCAAAGTCAGGCTCCCACGCGCCCCGGACACCTCTTCCTTAAATGCTGAACGGTCGGCCTTCTCACGCGCGCCCGAGAGACTCACGAGCACAATCGAAGCAAGGATGCCGATGATCGCGATAACGATGAGGAGCTCTATAAGGGTGAATCCTTTTTTTCTGTTCGTCATGACATACACCTCCTTTCTTTGTTTTTCGTTTACGGGGTGATCTTTCCCCCAGACTCAACCTATGCTCATAGTATACACGGATAAACCTGTTTCCGCAATGCAATCTCTTTCCAGCTTCAGTCTCTTTGAAAAAAACCGCCGCCCATCGGCGCCGGTCTTTTTCAAATTTCCATATTTTCCTCTCTAACAACCGGCTCCTGCGTAGGTCGTTCCCGTATTGGTAACGGTAGCGGTACAAGTAAGAGCAGTGTTTATCGGTGTAGCCGTAAGCGTGAAGGTGCCACTCCCTGAGGCTCCACAACTCTGCGCTGTGATTCCAGTCCAATTCGTCTGTGCCGAGTTTGCCGGCAGGGTTACGGCCGCTGTATCGCACTGAATCAGGAGTCCGGAAACCGCTCCGGCTGTTTCAGACTTGAATGCAGCAATTTGAGCCTTCGTGCGAGCGCTTGAGAGACTCACGAGCACGATCGAGGCGAGGATGCCGATGATCGCGATAACGATGAGGAGCTCTATCAGGGTGAATCCCTTTTTCATATTCGTATCCATACGTTTTTCTTACGTTTTATTGTATCCCTTCTTCTTTCGTCTATTATACTCCGTAATACTGAAATCTCCAAACGACGTTACTTAGGAAAGTTTTCCGACCACGTTGTATATCGGGAGTAGGATGCCGACAACCAGGATTGCGACACCGATACCGAGGAAGACGATCAGAATCGGCTCGAGCAAAGACGTCAGGTTCCGGGTCATACCATCCACTTCCTGGGTATAAAACGAGGCGATATTCCGGAGGATAGGAGATATCGAACCACTCTCCTCTCCGATTTTCACCATCTGCGAAACGAGATGGGGAACCTGCTTTGCCCGAAAGAACGCAGTGCTCATATTTCCTCCCTTCCGGACTTCCTCCATCGCGTCGAGGATGATTGCCTGAAAGGTCTGGTTCCCTACGATACCGCTCACGATGGACAGGGATCGAATAATCGGAATCCCGCCATTAAGCATGATACCGAGATTCTCCGCAAGCCGAGAGATAAAAATGTATTGTGCGATCTTTCCCGCAATCGGAATGGAAAATATCTGTTCATCCCATGCGCGACGCCCATCCGGAGTACGCAGATAGTAGAGAAGTGAACCAGCGATTGCGAAAAGAAGAAGAATAACCGACCACCAATAAGCCGCGAGAAAATCACTCGTTGTGATGATGACCTGCGTATACCACGGTAGGTCTCCACCGAAGTCTTTCAGAACGGCCGTAATCTTCGGAACGATAAACGTGATAACCAGGAATCCGATTGCAACAGCGGCTCCAAGCACGAATGCTGGATAATAGAGCGCCCCTTTAATCTTTGACGTGAGCTGGTAATCCTTCTCGAGGGTATCCGCAATAAAGATAACAGCGTGCTGGAGCCCTCCAGACACTTCACCCGCATGAATGAGATTGATCGCGAGCGGGGAAAAGACCTCCGGATGTTTCGCGAACGATTCTGAGAGCGACATACCATCATCCACGCTATCCTTCGTTTCTTTGAGGATAATCCGAAAATACGAACTTTCGGTTTCCTCAGCAATCGCCATAAGCGACGAAGTGATCGGTACTTTCGCTTCGATCAGCACGCTGAACTGGCGAAAAAACGAGACGAGTTCTTTCCGACTCACACCCTCCCAGATCCGAGAAAGATCCTTCATGACCGCCGACCCTCCCCATTCCTCTTTAATCATGACTGGGAGAAGACCGCTCTTCTGTAGAAGAAAACTGGCGGCATCACGATTTTCAGCCTCAACATAGCCTTCTTTCAAGACCCCGTCGACGCTCTTTGCTTTGAATGCGAACTTCATATTCGTTTTCCTTCCTGTTTGATGCTTCTTATGTATTCCTCTTCGCTAGCCTCCCGTCACTCGCCTTTGGCAATAAGCATCTCGAGATACTGTCGGTTTTTCGCGTAGACAAGCGCATCGTTCACAGAGATGAGGCCCCGTCGAACCAAATCCGAAAGCGACCGGTCGAGTGAGACCATACCATCTTTAAGACTCGTCTCTATGACACTGTCGAGTTGATGTGTCTTGTTCTCACGGATGAGATTCTCCACGGCGTGGTTCTTCAACATGATCTCAACAGCCGGGACACGACCCGCTCCATCCATACGTGGAATGAGTCGCTGTGAGACGACTCCCAAAAGAACGCTCGCGAGTTGCGCACGGATCTGGTTCTGCTGATGCGCCGAAAAGACGTCGATGATACGGTCGATGGTCTGTGCCGCGTCGTTCGTGTGTACCGTTGCGAAAATGAGGTGTCCCGTTTCAGCTGCGGTCATTGCGGTAGCAATTGTCTCGAGATCTCGAAGCTCGGCGAGCATGACCACGTTGGCATCCTCACGAAAAACGGCTCGCAAAGCGAGCGGAAATGTCTTCGCGTCACGTCCGACCTCACGTTGGTTGATGATACATCGATCCTGCGTATAGACGAATTCAATCGGGTCCTCGATGGTGACGATGTGTTTCTCTTGATTGTGGTTGATGTATTCGATGATTGCTGCCAGCGTGGTCGACTTGCCGTGTCCGACAGGGCCTGTCACCAGCACCAGACCCTGAGAATAATTCGCAAAATTATAAAGTGAACTCGGGATGTTGAGTTCTTCGAGATTGCGAACATGATCCATGACAAACCGCATTGTCACGCTTACAAATCCCTTCTGAAAAAAGATGTTCGTACGGAACCGCATCCGGTTTTCGAAATTGTACGAGAAATCAGTCTGACCGGCGGACAGAAGTTCGTCCTTACCCTCCTCACTCAGGAGGATATCCGAAAGCGCCTTCGTGTCGGCCGGAGTCAGAATCTTCTCCTGAGTAATCGGGTGCAACTTTCCGTTGATACGAAGGGTCGGATACCGACCGACAACCAGATGAAGATCGGATGCGCCCTGTTGGCCGACCAGAAGTAGGAGATTCTTGACGCGCTGTTCGGCATGCAGTATTTCGAATCCATCTGACATAGCTTCGTGTCTATTATTAGTTTAGTAGCCGACCGCTTTTCGCATACGATGGAAACGTCATAAATCGGATGTGCGATTCAAAGAGTCTCTCATCTTTCATTGCCATGCGGGGCCAAAATGGATTCGCGCGACGGCGATTCCTCTTTCAGGGTAGCACTTTTTTGTGCCTTCTCCAAGACAGCCTCGACCTTGCCGAGGACTTCGGATGGTGTGAATTGCGATTTGATAAGATATTCCTCGGCCCCGAGACTGAATCCGTCCCGAATCGCCTCACTTGCTGAAAAGTTCGTCAACAAGATGACTGGAATATTCTTCCACTCCTCACTCCTCTTGATTTCTCGAAGTACCTCGCGACCGTCCATATATGGCATGAAGATATCGAGCATCACCAAATCAGGGACTGCCTTCCGGAGCCGTTTCATCCCCTCAATACCATCCACGGCTGATTCGACCTCGAACCCATATTCCCGAAGCTTCCGCTGATAGATGTCTCGAACGAAGAAATCGTCTTCCATGACGAGTATCTTTTTTCCGGCGAATTTCGAGTGTTCCATACCATTAACCCGAATACCGGACTTATTCCTCATCCACCATGATGTCACCGTTCGTCACAAGATCAACTTCCGTCAAAGTCGTCAATCCACGAAGTGCCTTCAGTGTCCCGTCCTGACGCAAAGAAATCATCTTCTGACGATGCGCCTCCTCAGTCAGCTTCGCTTCATTTGCATGATCGTCGGTAATAATCTGTTTCACGACATCGTTCACCTCGAACGCCTCATAAATAGCAATCCGTCCCCGATAACCAGAATTCCCGCACGACTCGCATCCCGTCCCGCGATACAGGTGGACACCTCCCTTCGGATCATACCCATACTTCTCTAATTCCTCGAGACTGATATTTCCAATCGTCTTCGTAATCTTGCTCTTGAGTGCCGGACTAACCGACATCTCTTCACGGCAGTCGAGACAAATACGGCGAACGAGCCGTTGTGCCGCGACTACCTGCACTGCGGATGCGATAAGGAATGGTTCCACTCCCATGTCTATGAAGCGCGGAATGGCTCCAAGAGCGCTGTTCGTATGCAGAGTCGAAAGCACGAGATGACCCGTCAGTGCAGAATGAATCGCAAGCTCGGCGGTCTCGCCGTCGCGAATCTCGCCGACCATGATCACATTCGGATCTTGACGCAGGATGGACCGCAGTCCGTTCGCGAACGTGTAGCCGATCTCCGGCTTCACCTGACTCTGATTAATACCACCGATGGAATATTCGACCGGATCCTCAAGAGTGATGATATTGCGTTCGTCTTGATTAAGAATCTGCAAGAATGAATACAGTGTCGTCGATTTTCCCGAGCCAGTCGGACCGGTCATAAGAGTAATCCCAAAGGGCTCCATAATCTTCCTCCGGAGAAGTTCGCCGGTCCAGCCCCACAGACCCATTTCCTGGAAATCAACCGTGTTTTCCTTCTTTTCGAGCACCCGCATCACAACCTTCTCACCGTCTACGACCGGCAGGGTCGAAACGCGAAAATCAACGAACGCACCTTCATAATCCATTCGGAATCGTCCGTCTTGTGGTTTCCGTTTCTCGTCGATCTTCAGGTTTGAAAGAATCTTGATGCGCGCGACCACAGCTTTACCGATTGGAAGTGGGAACACGAGCGAGGAATGCAGGAGTCCGTCGACGCGAAACCTGACACGATAGTTTTCTTCAGCGGGCTCAATATGGATATCGCTCGCCCGAGCTTCGATTGCATGCTTCACGACCGACTCGACTAGCCGGGCAATCGGAGCGTCTTGAAGACTTTCCTTATTTTTCTTACTCTCGTCCTGATTTTCTTCACCAATAAAGGCATCCTTGAGCGTAAGATCCTCATTTTTCAAGGAAAGGATTGCTTCCTCGAGCGCTCGGTCTGTGCCGGTATATCTCCTCAGAAGATCATTGATAACTCTCTCCGAAGCCAATACGATGTCGATGTCCATCTGTTCTTTTTCCGATACGAACCGAAGGATATTGAGTGCTTCAAACCCTTCAGGGTCGGCCATAGCCACCCGAAGTGTCGTCTCTTCTTTCTCGTATGAGGCCATCCGGTATTTCTGAGCAGCCTCCTCCGGTATCAGTTTCAACACTTCACGATCAATCACTTTCGGTAATGTCGAAAGAAGTGGTATGCCAAGAGCTTTGGCACGTTTCTTGAGTTCATTCTCCAGAACTTCGTCAGGATCGACTGGAATAATCGAAATCGGTCCGGCTGCCGGGACGGATTGCTTCTCTTGGTCTTGGTCAGAAAGGACATCACTCATACTGGATATGCTTTATAGGAACCACCTGATTCATCGCACGAAAGAAACAGCGAGAAACGAATGCTGACCGAAAGGCCCGGTTTCAACCGGACCGACGCCCTCCAACGGTTACAGACCGAATGGATTTCCCCGGCCAACACTGTCTGGATTGGCAAGTGACGGGATAGCACCCTCTTTCGCAATGATTTCCCTGATAGGATCGACGTTAAATTCCTTGCTCGCAAATAAGGGCAACATATACCCATTCCGATATTTCTCCAGGGGAAGGTAATAAAACTCAGCGGAGAATTTTCCGGAAAGTATTCCGGCAGAGGTGTTCAACTGTCCACTCGGATCCACGCTAACTGCCTCTTTCTTGGAAATCGAGAACGATGTCAACGAGTACGAACGTCTCGGGTTTGATATTCCTTTCAGGAATGCCCTGATATTCTCGTACGTTCCTTGTACAGCGGCGTTCATGGTAAAGGAATGCGGAACCGGCGCCGAAGGCGTAGCTACGAGCACGGTCGTCGACCCGGAGGAGGAAGCAGGGTCTGAAACATCGGACGTCGGCGGGGCTACTTTTTCCGTAAACGTAATCCCGTTTATGGAAACACCCGTCTGTGTCGCATAATAGTTGAATGTGTCGACAATCCGGTCTTGACTAACCGAAGCGGGAAGATACTCATATACTGCTTTTCCTTCTTCCGTGTCAAGAAACGCCGCCTTGGACGCAAATAACGAATCAAGGTTCTGAACCGTTGCTTCGACCGCGATGTTTTCAGCGGTCTTAGCGTCCAGATCAGCGCGCTGACTCAATATGGACTCCACTGTCGGCTTGACCAGGAAGAATCCTATGAACAGCGCTACCGCCATGAATATCGGGAAAGAGAGGTTCTTGATCGACATAGTCGTTTTATATTTATACCGATTGTCAAAGCGTTATCGTGAACGTAAATCCGATGAGGCCCTTGTCGTTTCGTTCTATACTCGGAACAGACAGATTTCCGACCTCTGGCATCTTCTTGAGAACAGTCAACTGCTGAACGACTGATCGGAGTGAATCAGCTTCTCCTTTCAGCTCAATTTTTCGCGAAGCGGCATCGAAAGAATATTCCGAAAGAATGACGCCCGGAAGAATGTTTCCCTCAACCAAATTCAACAACCGTTCAGGGTCGACAACCACCTTCTGACCGGCAATGACGGCGTCCATCCGAAACTGAAAATCGGTAACCGCATCGATCTTATCCTGAGACATGCCCTGGCGATTGCCGACAATCCGAGCCGACAGGTCACCAATCTCGCCCGACAGACGGCTGTCGTAATAGGAGAGACCGCCCCAGATCGCCAACAGGATCGTTACCACCGCGATCAGAAATATAAATCCACGACCGATCTTCCTTCCCATCACGGACTTCTGTTGTTGTGACGGCTGTGCCAAGTTCATTCCCGGCATATGATTTCTATTTTTGATTTATCGACATTTCCTACAGATCCAGTGTACTCCGAACCGATGGTTTTTCAAAATCATGATTGCTTTTTTTTCTCCGCATCCGCAATCGCATACAGCGCGAGTCCAATCGCTGCGGAAAATGATGCGCCGATCAGAGCTATCTTCGGTTGCAGTATCGGCAGATAAGAAATCGTTCTCCATGGGTCCGACAATTTCACTGGGAGACCAAGTTTCTTTGAAAGGTATTGTGGAAGCCCTGTCATGTGGCCCGTTCCTCCCGAAAGAATGACGCTGTCAATCTTTCCGTCCAAACGAGTCGTTTTCCAGGATTCCACCATACGGCCAGATTCGTTTATGATAGTCTCAATCGCTGGGAAAATGACAGCGACATCCTTCGCGTTGAGGAAATCCTTCGTACTCTTTTTCAGTGTGTCAGCTCGATCCACGGAAATATTGAGACTTTCAGAAAGTGCGCGAGTGATATCGCGACCACCAGCGTCAATGCTCCGGCTCTTCTTCACATACCCATTCTCCACCAAGATGACATTCGCTGCCCGAGCGCCAATATCTATAACGAGGAAGGTTCCTAAATCACTGCCGACGACCGACCGGATGATGGAAAACGTCTCCAATTCGAGGAGTTTCATCTCATATCCGACCGAGCTCACATATCCTTCATACTGCCAGACGTCTTTATTGAGTGCAGCCACCAATAAGACTTCGGTCTTTCGGTTCTTCGCATCCTTTTCTGAGGCCGTTCCTACGGCGTCTTTCGTCCCCAAGGATTCCCATGACAACGAAACATCCTCAAGAGCACTCGGGATATACTTCCGCGCCTCGAACCGGACCGCTTCCTCGAGTTCGGAATCCGTCATTTCCGGAAACTCGATAAGTGAAATCAAACCGAGAAAAGACGGCATCGATATGCATATCTGATTCGTTTCCGGTTGCATCCTCTCCAGCAAAGCCTTGAATTTAACAGCCATATCCTCATGAAAGGATCGGGTAGCTGGTTTTTTCGAATCATACGGTGTGAGTAATGGGACTTCGCCGTAATTGACGAGAAATGGTTGCCCAGCACGAAGTTCAAGCTCCACTGCTTTTATAGATTCGGTACCGAAATCGACACCGAGAAACCGCTCTTTTGCGAACATATTCATAGTATTTCCATATTTCGAGAAACCACCGGAAACCCCAGAAGGCTCATCCCGACTTTCTCTCACTGCTCATGAAAAGTATATCATAATTCATCCGGAGAGGAAAGACGTCTTTTCTTATTGTCAGCGAAAGACGTGTTGAACGGAATATTTCGACCCATCACGAGTGCACCAGGGAAATGACTGACAGAAATGACTGACATATTTGACACAAAGCGCCAAGAAAAATACAATCAGGTATTCGGAACATTGGAAATCGACCCCATCGTGATATCATGGCTTTATGAATACCGCACGATTGCCGGAAAAACTTTCCCTCCGCGCCCGGAAGATTTTCGACGAGGCCGAGGCTTTGGCGCGCCTTTCTTCCGCAAACACGGTAGAACCGTCTCACCTGCTTTCCGCTATCCTTTCGGAGGATGGCAGTCTCGGGGGGCTGTTTCTCGTCAATGCCGGCTTCAGACATGAATTTCTCGAGAATGCCCCACATGAATCATTCGTTCCCGACATGGTCACAAAAACAGCACAACGAAAGAAGCGCCTTCCATCAACATCACTTCCCTTCTCGGCCGGAACGAAGGATATCCTCACGACAGCATTCCTTTCCGCAAGCCGATTCGGTTCGCCCTATGTCGGCACCGAGCACCTCATCCACGCCATCCTCTCCAAACCGGACAATGTGGTCCTCATGGCCTTCGCCGAAGCCGGCATCGACCATCGACAGGCTCTTGCCGATCTCGAATCGCATCTCGGACTCGAACATGTCCCCGATTTTGGAAAGTTGCTCGACCTCCCCGAACTGACGCTCGCAAAACGGAAGGTACCGTCAGACGGACTCCCTCCGTCACTTTCGCAGTACACGACCGACCTCGGTCGCGAGGCAATCGAACATGGCGATACCTTCTTCGGACGCGAGGCCGAGATCGCCCGCATCACGAGCATCCTCGGACGACGGCAGAAGAATAATCCGATACTGCTCGGCGAACCCGGCGTCGGCAAGACCGCGATCGTCTCGGCCATCGCCAAACGGATTGTCGAAGGCGAAGCGGGATCATCGCTTTCCGGCAAACGTATCCTCGCGCTCGATTTAGCGCTCGTCGTCGCCGGCACGAGCTTTCGTGGCGAGTTCGAAGCCCGACTCAAGGAAATCGTCCGCGAGGCAAAGGAACGCCCCGACCTCATCTTGTTCATCGACGAGCTCCACACTATCGTCGGCGCCGGCAATGCCCAAGGCGGTCTCGATGCCGCAAACATTCTCAAGCCGGCACTGGCCCGCGGCGAAATCCGTGTCATCGGCGCGACCACGCTCTCCGAATACCGCAAGCATATCGAGAAAGATCCAGCGCTCGGTCGCCGGTTTCAATCCGTCCTCGTCCGCGAACCGTCGCGCGAAGAAACCCGACAACTGCTCCGTGGTATCCGTCCGGCGTACGAGTCATTCCACGGAATCACGATCGGCACCAGCCTACTCGATCTCGCAATCGACCTTTCCATACGACATCTCCATGACCGGTTCCTCCCGGACAAGGCGATCGACATTCTCGACGAGGCCTCGTCACTCGTGAAAAACCGTGTCGGGGAAACCCCTGCCATCCGGGCCGCAGCCACACTCGAAAGCGCCCGAAAGAACATTCTCAGCGAGAAGGAACTCCTCATGTCCGACGGCCGATTCGACGAAGCCGCGGACATGCTCGAAGAGGAACATCGTCTCAATCGCGAAATCGCCAAACTTTCCGCACGTGCGACCGGGGACCGCTCGGGCAAAAAACGACCGGCTCTTTCGGACCGCGATTTGATCGAGACCGTCTCTGCCATGACCGGCATACCGTTTGCGACACTCGAGCAAGACCGCCCGGAACACCGGATGAAACGACTCGGCTACACACTTCGGAATCGGATTGCCCTCCAAGAGGACGCGATCAGTGCGGTGGAATCATCCCTCCTTCGATCACTCTCCGATGTCCGCGATCCTATCCGGCCACTCGGATCACTCTTGTTCCTCGGTCCGACCGGCGTCGGCAAGACACTCGTCGCCAAGACCGTCGCTGAGGAGTTCTTCGGTGGCACGGACCGACTCATTCGTCTCGATATGAGCGAGTTTATGGAACGACACAGTGTCGCACAGATGATCGGCGCCCCCGCAGGGTATGTCGGCTACGGCGAAGGCGGGCGCCTCACCGAACGGATCCGTCGCATGCCACATGCCGTCGTTTTATTCGACGAGATCGAGAAGGCACATCCGGACGTCGCCGGTATCCTCTTACAGATCCTCGACGAAGGCACGCTCACCGACGCGGAAGGCCGCACCGTCAGCTTCCGCGACGCACTCATTATCATCACGTCGAACGCCGGCACCGGCACATTCTTCAAGACGGACCAGATCGGTTTCGACAAGGGCGCGTCAGGCGATGTGAAGGCGCGAATGGAATCAGCAAAGCATACCGCGCTCGAAGAATTCAAGAAATCCTTCCGACCCGAACTTCTCGCCCGCATCGACAAAACGGTCGTCTTCGACGCGCTCGGTGCCGACGCGATCACGAAGATCGTCCGGCTCGAACTCTCCTCGCTCAAGAAGCGTCTCGCCAAACGTGGCACCACGCTTGCCATACCGACCACCGTCATCACCTTCCTCGCGAAGAAAAGCCTCGTCCCCGAACATGGTGCCCGGCTCGTCCGCAAAAATATCGAGGAACTCGTCGAAAAAGCCATCGCGAAAACGCTCCTTGCCGGCACCGGAACAAAACATCGCCTTGCCCTTTCACTCTCCGACGAAACGATTGTCTGCACGGAATCAAAGAACCCTTCCATAAAAAAATGACATCTTCTTGTGTCTCTTCGGAGTCGAACTCCGATATCGGAGTTCGACTCCGTCTCGGTACCGATTAAAAAGTGCTTAGTATCTCTCTCAAATCTCATGTCGAGATGAAAATTGAAAATTTCGTTTGAGCGCCGCCACCCAGAGGTTGGTCACCCTCTGGGTGAAAAAACCTGAAAGTGGATGGGGGGCTACTGTCGTAACCTGACGAGCGTTGAAGGGTTTGTCCGCCCGCGACGATCGCTTGGCGAGACGGTCGGAGCAGCCGAAATTTTCGGGTTTCAGCCGGCAAACCCTATTTTTCGGCTTGTTATGGTGGTGAGATTTGAGAGAAATACTTATGAAAATAAACACGTATCATATCGATTTCCTCTCTCATACGAGGGACTTCCTCGCCGATATATTGTTCCCACGCGCCTGCATCGGATGCGGCTCAAGAAGCGCCTACCTGTGTGATACGTGCCTCCGTGCCACGCCACGGAAGCAGGATCATACCTGCCCCTTCTGCGGGTCAGTACTCGTACCCGAAGGTCGTACCTGTCTTTCGTGTGCGCCACATCATGCGCTCGACGGGATTTTTTCTGCCGTCGTTTTTCGTGATGCAATAATAGTCGCTCAGGCAATTCATGTCTTTAAATACGAGTATATCCGCGAGCTTGCTGTCCCACTCGGGATGCTTCTTGCCGAATCGGCATCACGGACCGAATTGCCGCTTCCCGATATCCTCGTCCCCGTCCCGCTCCATCCCTGGCGACTGCGCTATCGCGGATTCAACCAGTCAGTCCTGCTCGCACGATCGTTTTCGGCCACATTCATGCCGGAGTTGCCGGTTCCCGTCCGCGAAGACCTGCTCGTCCGGCACCGGTTCACGCTTCCGCAGGCGAAAAGCCGAACCGCAAAAGAACGAAGAAAAAATCTCAAAGATGCCTTCTCGCTCGTCAAAGACACACGGCAAGCGAAAAAAGAATTGAAAGGCAAGACGGTCTGGCTCCTCGACGATGTGGCTACGACCGGCGCCACCCTCGAAGAATGCGCCAAGGTATTGAAAAAAGCCGGCGTGAAAAAAGTCTTCGGTATCGTCGTCGCACGATAATGGCAAGTCAAGAATACCTGTCATAAAAAAATCACCCGAAGAATGACTCTCTTCAGGTGAAAGGCTACGATACGTTCAGACAGCCCCCAGTGCCAGAATCTCCTCACGGAATTGCCGGAATGAACTCAGTCGCCTCACATGTTCCGGGAGCTTGTGATGCACGTTGTTGCACCACGACAATAAAAACAACTGAGTCGGAATCCCTTCTTCGGAAATTTTTCTGAGCTTCTTCAGGTCATTGTCGACGAACGTATCAGCGTGAAGCTCGCGGAGCATCGGCCCCTTGCTCTTCCCTTTTCCGGTACCGAAAAAATCGATCGTGAACCGGCTTCTCATACGCCACCATTCCTTCATCACCTCGAGATCATTCCCTGTCCGGGACGTGACGATGCAGACACGGTGCTTCTCGCGTATGAGTGCCTCGATACTTTCTATCGCCCCATCAACCGGATCCAAGGAAAGCAGGTGCTCCGGATCATAGACGGCCTGATGAACTTCTTCATACTGCGCATCGGTCAACAATCCGTGCGAGACGACATATTTGCGCTTGAACCGTTGCGGGCAACACTCTACCCTGAACATCCTCCTTGCATGCTCCGCCTTCGACCGGCCGAGGTTGATAAGGACGTCGTTGCAGTCAAAACAACATACCAATGGGTTTCCCATGTTTATCGCTTCTTTATTTTTTGTAAAGGATGCAAAATGGTCGTCAAAAGGACGAAACCACAGTACTACGATTCGGATCCGAAGTAAAGCCCCTTCCGCACTACGGACATTTGATTTGTTCCCGCATCCGTGCTTCAATGAGGCACATCGATAACCTTAACAAGGAGCGCCATCATGGCTTATACAGACAGGAAGAAAAACGGGAATAAAAAATCGCCCCAAAAGGACGACTTATCACCTCCGGAATCTGCACTCACCGACAATCGGGAGATTCGGACGGAGTCACGGGAAGGACGTGAGATACGCATCGTCACCGCGGACAATTCCAAAAAGGGACCGGCTATCCGCATCCTCGCCAATACGAGCAACCCGAACAGTCTTTTTCTTCTTCCACGGGAAAAGGGACAAGATGAGCATGAATGAGTCCGAGAAGGCCGTACATCACAATGTGTACGGCCTTTCGCATATTCGACACGATGTACTGAGAGCCTATCCGTTAGGGTCTCCGTTGGAGCGTACGATCTTCGAGCGGAAAGGTGAGTAACCAGCGGAGCCCTATCGAGATAAGGCGACAAGGGGGACGCGCGTTTACGCCGGAGATCGTAGGCGCAGTAGGTAGGTTCCTAACGGATAGGCTCTTAGTCAAAGTCCGGTACGGCCGAGATCTCGTGTTCAATGATCGTCTCCCCTTCGCCGAAAACGAACCGACCGCGGATCAGATTTCCACCGAGCACTTCCGGGAGCCAGATCCGATCGTCGGGCCACATGGAATCAAACGGGATATCCGATACCGCGTACCAACCCGGTCGCATCTCCTCACTTTCGGTCGGCTCCCCTTCCCACGCTTCCGCGAAGAACACATGCACTAATTGATCCCAGTCCGGTCGAACGGAATACATGAATTCGAGCTGCGCTACCTGCTTCAATGTTCCAACTTTGACGCCGATTTCTTCCTCCGTCTCGCGCCGCGCCGCATCCTCGATCGATTCATCCTTTTCGAGTTTCCCACCGGCTCCGTTCCATTTCCCCATGCCGAACCCGCGTTTCTTCATCGCCAGACAGATTTCCGTTACCGCTCCCGCGTCATCGCGCCGGACCAGGAAAAGAAGCGTCGTGTCTTTGAGTTTTTCTTCCATACGTTTCACATTTGTCTTTCCCGATACATCTCAAATACGAACTGATTGCCTCTGCTTATTTTCTCTCAATAATTTCGAATCCGAAATCAACCGCTTCGCACATGAAATCTTCCAATTGGGTTACATCGTCTTGAAGCTGAGCTCTGCGTAAACAGGCATAGTATACCTGTTTTTCTTCCTGTTTGATGATAGCCGGCGCAAAATTGCCCTTCAAAAGCATAGCCGTCAAAACCATTCGACCCACCCGACCATTGCCATCAGAAAAAGGATGGATTTGTTCAAAGCAAGCATGTACACGAGAAGCCTGTTCAAGAATATCTCTTTGTTTCTTGTTTATCTCTTCAACGATATCCTTCATTCGCGCTGGCACCTTCAAAAAATTGGCCGTTGGAACAGCGGAACCTACAATCCGCACGTCATGATTTCGGTATATTCCCGCGTCCTCTTTGATTCCATTCATCAAAATACCGTGTAGCTTCAAAATCAGCTCCCCGTTGATTTTCTCGGAATTTTTGAGGTGTTGAAAAAGATACTGTAATGCCGTTTGATGGTTTTTAACCTCGAGTTGCTCGATGATACTTTTGTTCGGAATCGATGTATTGTTGAAAATAATATCCGCCGTTTCATCCTCTGATAACGTTGAGCCTTCGATCTTATTGGAATTGTATGTCAGCGACAATAAAAACTGATCATATATGTCAGGATTTTTCAAGATTACCCCGATCACGCTTTTGTTTTTTTCTGATTTCTTTCGCAAAAGTTCCTTTTTGGCAGTCAGAACACTTTCTGGAATCTCCTTCTGTCCCGTGTACAGTCTATAGAGTCCGTCAATGGCATCAGAATGCTTTTTTCTGGGAATGGCTTTCTCATTCCACCAATTATTAAACGCCACGAAAGACACGCCTACCTTAGCCGCGATTTCGGTCTGGGTTAAGCCCGAAAGCTTTTGAATGATTCTGAGTTTATCCTGCGTATTCATGCCCTTATACTATCAAACTTTATAAAGTTTGTAAATATTCAACGACTTTATAAAGTTTAGTAAAATGCAATTTTCCCAGTTTGCCTCGCAGGTAATTTCCATTTCCCCGTGCCGAACCCGCGCTTCTTCATCGCCAGGCAAATTTCCGAAACCGCCCCGGAATCGTCTCGCCTGACGAGAAACAGAAGCGTCGTGTCTTTGAGTTTTTCTTCCATACATAGATAATATCCAAACCAATACTTTCAACTCATTCGCCTCGTTAAAATATATCCGTCACCCGTTCGACGGCGATCTTCGTCATCTTGTTGTCGTCATAGTTGTCGATATGCGTCCCGATGCAAAGCAACGCGATATTCGAACCGCGTACCGCTAACCACATCCTCGGAAACTGGTTCGGACGCAACCCATGAACGACCAGTTCGATCTTCCAGACACTCCATTCGTCATTTTGAGTGACTCGGTGCAGTTTTGCAGGTGCGATTCTTTGCTGGGGATTCAAGGGATGAAATTGGAATTCACACAGCATCTTAAATGACTCCAACGCCGTATCCAAAAAAGGAAACCGCTTCAATGTTGCCGTTTCTTTGACAAACGCAGGATGGCAGATGAATTCAATCATGCCCGTTGAAGTCCGTTCCCCGATAAAACGCCAACTCATAAAATATCTCTTCGTTGGGCTTCGTTCCCGAATACGGGGCTTCCGCATGCGTAAGGTCTTCGAGTTGTTTCCCGTTCAGGTGTCCGTATTTTTGGATGACCCGATCAAGCATTTCCTTCTCTTCCTTGGTGAAATCGGCGTCTGTAGGACTTTGCAACCCGGTATAGGTTTCGGTCGGAGCATATCCGTCCCATTCATTGATGGAATCGATTTTCAACGATCCGTCCTTCACCATTTCCTTGGTGACCGCCTCCATAGAAACGGGAAACGGTCCCATCGGGAGGGCTTTGTACGTATCCCCGATAAAGTGTTTCTGATTTTTTTCGTAAAAATCAAAATCGATGAAATACAAAAGCTTTGCCAGCTTCTTCTTCCCTTTCACCTCCTTGCCGAGCTTGGCACAGAGGTACAGAATGACCTGCTTATATTTTTCGGTGTGTACGGCCATAAATCTTTATTTCTACATCAAACATGCCACAAAATGCAATGTTTTGCAAGGAAAATGTGAAATGCCAACTGATCTCTACGGACTCGTATTTTTCTTTTCCAGTTCCTGTTTTATCAGAATATATTCCGAAAAATCCCTGCAGATATCTTCCATTTTTTCTCTCTCAAAACCATATCGATCAAATATCTTATCGATCCTCACCTCATCCGGTATCGTGATGCCGGTAATTTCAGTGACTCTGCCAAGATCTTTTACGTCTTCGGCGTTGTAGGTAACATCGGCATAATGTCTCATTTTTGCCGGCATCACACCGACAATAACCTCTGACAGATCAATGACCGCTTCCCCGGTCTTCGCGTCTTCCAAAATCATAACCATATGCTTCATTGCGTCTATCAATCCATACCCGTCACCTGGCAAAGTTTCTTGCTTTTTTAACGCCTTTAATTTCTCTAAGGCTTCTCTGTATATATCAAGTCCTTTCTCACTCATTTCTTGCAACATCGGGTTAAGCGTTTCACTGGTAGGAAAATCAAAACCGGCCTGTTGCTTGAAAAATGACCTGAACTCCTCGTGATGGGTAGGCGCAGTCATGTATTCAATGCTTGATGCCGCGGCGGTATCACAAAAACCTTCGTCATTAATGATTGCGAATCGACCGCCCCAACTATAGTCCAATGTGGGATCTACGCCTGTATTCGTCGGATTTTCCTTTTTCCGTTCTTCAGTATACCGACCGGTAATATATTCCTTAAACTTTCGATAATGATCCTCTTGCATGATAACAAAAAACTGTTTCTTTTCATGAGGAGCGATCGAGTTCGTGTCGGTTCCTGCATCAGTAATGCTTTCGATTATCTTGAAATCTTTGCCTTCTATAAGACCAACTTCTTGTGCCCAATCTCGAATCTTTTCAGCTTTGATTTTTATGGCTTCTCTGTTGGCTTCCAGACTGTATTTGTACTCTTCGCCCTTTTTCACATCGATCTCATTTTCCTTATTCTCTTTTTGTTCCAATTCAACAAGCTTCTCCGCCTCATCATACTCGGAAGCTTCTCCAGACTCGATTTTCTGCCGAAGCTTTTCGGCTTCTTCCTGAGCCCGCTCAAAATTATACCGTTTGAATTCATTCATATTTCTAATACATATTCAATCTGTAAAATTTACACCACGAGTTTTAGAAATTTTCCAAAAGAAAATGAGATTCATCCAGGCATTCTCCGAGCATCTTGTGCGATTGTTCTACGTACGAAAAAAGGCATGGAGAACACAATTCTTGCTGGTCACATCTATGTATCAAACGACTCCAAATCAATTCGTTTGAAATCATACAGTTTTTTACCCTCCAGATCGTACCAGGAGTCTTGATACGCGTTTTGAGGATCGTCCAAATGAAAAAAATTCTTTTGGTGCAGATAGATATGAGCCTTCAACGGCTTGCCGGGATACGCTACCAGTATCCATTTCTCATGCCCGTTGATAAAGCTATTTTCCAGCTTCATCTCGCCTTTACTAATAAGATACAGCATCAGATGTTCTTCAAGGAAAAAGCGCAACTGATTTTCGTCCAATACCCTTTTCGGATTATCCAATCTTTCAAGATCATCGCTTATGTACTTTTGGAATGTTTCGTCCTTATCATAGATCTTTTTGAGATTATCGAGATAAAAGACGAATTTGTCACAATCCAAATAAAACTGATTCCATACTTTGTAGGAAATGCTGTCGCCGATAAGATATGGGTCGCCCTGAAGCAGGTTATTGAATGAATTTTTATGTGAGGCCACGAGATCCATGTATCTTCGCTTCAACACGCTGGCTTTTTCATCCGAATAGAGATACAGAAAATCACCGTACACGAACAGTGCGCCGACTTTGGAGTGAGGCGCATTCTTATTTATTTTACTTGGATTGATATGTCCGAGATACTCCCAATACTTTTTCGCATTCTGGGACTCATTACTGATCCTGCTCATGGAAATCGGGAATACCAACATCCCTTCCATGACCGGAAATTTGTTTATATCGAAGAAAGTGTTTTGTGGTAATCCTGACATAAAATTTGTATAAACGGTCTTTGCGGAAGCGGTGAGATTCGCCCTGCCCTTCACGAAGGGCTGGATAAAAACTCACGATACCCTTTCAGGTACAAAGTTTTCCTATAAAAAAATCTATAATTACGATTTTCAGTTGAGCGGAGGAGGTGAGATTCGAACTCACGATACCCTTTCAGGTACGACAGTTTTCAAGACTGTTGCCTTCAACCACTCGGCCACTCCTCCGCTCAACTGAAAATATTTCCTTAAACCGCTTACCTTTTTGGTTAGGATTCGCCTGGGCATTCGCCGGGTATGTCGCGCAAGCAACATAGCATATGCGGGGCGAACTCACGAGACTCTTTCAAGTCTGGCGGTATTTCACCCAGAGGGTGACCTGCCTTTGGCTGGCAAGACCAGCACACTCGGCCACTCCTCCGCTCCGACAAGATTTTTTGCAAAAATAACAACCACTCCCCACCCTTCCGTTCCAAATCAGCCTAGCAGAAACGGTGTCCGCTGTGAAGCGTCAAAGAAGGGTGCTATACTTTAGACGTATCATTCTCCGAAACGGCTATGGCTTTCGACATGAAATCGGCCACACAAGACAGGCATGACGGACAGGAATCAGATTCCCCGTTTCTCGGGTCCGCACCGGAGCCGATCGAAGATCCGCGGCCCGAACACGCGGTCGAACGGACCGAGAAGCATACCTACCGCACCGGCAGGATTCTCGCCCATTGGGAATCCGAGGGGCATGATTCACCGTTTCTCGAATCGAAGAACCTCATGATCGGGGTCGTGTTCGCACTCATCGTAATCGTCGCCTATTCCATCTTCACAGACAGCCCGATCATGGCGATCACGTTCATCCTCATCGGGATGACCGGGTACCTGCTCTTCAGCCGTCCAGGCGAGCCGACGGAATACAGGATCACCGAGAAAGGCGTCTCCGTCGGGCGAGAGTTCTATGACTATCAGTCTGTCACTTCGTTCTGGATCATCGAGGGACATCCGCATTTCCCCAAACATCTCATTCTCGACATCGCTGGGATAATCACCCCCCGACTCCATATACCGCTCGACGGGAACGATGCCGAAATCATGCGTCGTGTCCTCCTGAAATACGTCCCCGAAGAGGAATACGAGCCCAATCTTATTGACATTATCGAGAGGATACTGCATATTTAATTGGTCCGGTACGGCTCGAAAGACGGATATTTCGGACCGAGTTTCGGTACGCGCTTGTAGCTCAGTGGATAGAGCGTTTGGTTGCGGTCCAAAAGGTCGCAGGTCCGATTCCTGCCAAGCGCACAAGGAAAACTCCCCGCTAGGGGAGTTTTTTGGTGCGCGTGGAGTGAGTGAACGATTTCACTCACGATAGGAATCGGACGCCGGAGCGAGCTTTGTCAGCAGACAAAGCAGCTTGTCACGTCGTTCGTGAACGACGTGATGAAGCGGTGCCTAGCCCGAGTCGTGCGACGGCACGACGAGAGGCGAAGGAGATTCCTGCCAAGCGCACAAGGAAAACTCCCCGCCAGGGGAGTTTTTTGGTGCGCGAGGCTTTTAATAAGCCTATTTTAGAATAGTCCTCATAACATTGACTTTTATGTTTCTTCGTGCTATTATTCATGCATAAAAAGACATTTCAATCCTTTAAAAATTCACAAATGCCAATATACGGATTTTGGGATTATGTGCGAATCGTCGGGGTTTCCTTCGGTATCTTGTTTCTCGCTGTAGCGGGTATCGTGATAACCGGTAACGCTGCCAATCCCGAAGAGCTTTTCTGGGCTCAGGTAATTTTCGGAGTAATCTCCATCGGTTGCACACTTTTTTCACGAAAAAAAATACAAGGGGTAATCTGATGAAAAAATTATTCATTTTTCTCATGTTTCTGTTCGGCATCGGGACCATGCAATTTATGAAAAAATATGATGCCATTGGTACTCCCATATCCGGCCAGCTCCGTCTCTCGGAAGAGGTAATCTTCTCGAAGATCGCCAAGAGAGAGAGCGGCCACGCCAGTATCGAGGCAAAAGTAATGGTTCCAGACAATGTCTGGGTAACGGAAGCGGACACCTATGGGAGAATCCAGGTCGAGAAAGAACTCTATCGGATCCGTATCCACGGATACGAGATTGACGGCCCGATAATGGCCGACTATCGGCCGGGAGAAATCCCACATTATTTGGTCAATCTGGTCAGGAAAAAGAAAAATTGATCACACGCCATGGAATGAGAAGGTCGTCAAAAGACGAGGCTTCCGTTCCATGGCTGTTTTTATTCCATTTATCCTTGCCCGAAACGGAAAAGTGTCCTATCCTGTAGCGGTTCCCTGTCCCATGACCACCGCTCCCGACTTTCGACTTGATGGACGTTATAGACTTTCGCCATCCTAACTCCCCGTCTCCTGATGTCAGTTGTCAGTTGTCAGTTGAATACCTGTCTCCATAGCTCAACGGATAGAGCGTAGGCCTCCGAAGCCTGAGATCGAGGTTCGATTCCTCGTGGGGACACATACACCGAAACCCGCCACGGCGCACTTGCCACGGCGGGTTTCTCGTTTTTCGTTCCAATTGACAACAGTCGGTTTATGTGTCAAATTCACAAGGTCGAAAAATACACATTTTCTCACCTTAAAAAACTACGACGATGCACCCATTTCCCGTCAAAAAAATCGTACGGTCCGAACAGGAGCCTTCCATTATTTTTGTCGAATACAAAGATAAGATAGACGCCATAAATCAAGCGGCCATTCAAGGATTGTTGAACTTGCCAATACTAGTTACTGGCAACCTAAGCGAAGAGAGACATGCGCAACCGAATCAAACAGAGGAATGCATGCCAGCGATAATTTGCCGCCTTTCTGGGCAGGAAGATATTCTTGGAGCATCTCATTATTTAGTTGTCTCCCATTATTTTCCCATCAAGTCTCCTAATGTAGCTTATTTCAAAATCGAAGGAATGTATCCCAACAGGATCGGATACATCAACAATCCGATGTACCATCTTGAAGGAGTAGAGATGACTGGGGCGATCGCCGAACTTATCGATTTCATCTGCGAATCGTCCAATTTCAAAGTGCCTATAGAATCAGCTAACGAGGAGAAGCTTCCTATTACGAAGGAACTACTCTTGAACTTCAGTGTGCATTCGCCAAACAGTATCGATGTAGAGAAGCTGATACTGGATTATAGCCGACTGCAATTCGAATACCGGACGCTTGTGGAAAAACTCAGGAAGGTAGACCACCGAACCGGCAAATGCCGATACAATCCAACATTGGACGAGCTCGAAGAAGAATACATCGGTATCATCAACGATCTTTCTCTCTGAAAAATCAACCGAGGAGGACAAAATCGACAAACATTCGTTCCCGGCACGTGATCAACCATCACCTCTGCCGGGCTTTTTTTTATCCCTGCGCCGTATCAGCACCCATCGCTCACCGACACGACACGCTTGACAAATGGATTTTTTCATGCGAGATTCACCCTGTAAAATCAACGATTCTTCCACCTTAAAAAATCACCGCCATGCTACCTTCTATCCAAAGAATCATCGTATTCGAACGAAGCCCTGTCGTCGTCCAAGTCAATTTCAACATGAGTCTTTCGGATACCGATATACGATCGGTAGTCGAGATATTACTTGATCTTGCAGATAACATCTCACTCTTCAATCCCGCAATCTCATTCTATACCGACATTCCTTCCTTCTGTTTAAAGACGGATACCTTCGGGTCAATTCAATTCTGTATCGAAGGAATGCTGTGCGGCTGCAAAAAAGATAAAAGGGCATTCATAAAGCCGTTTACGGAAAAAGACAACGAAATCAACGTTCTTCAATTGCTTCTTTCGAGAATCGGCAAACCATCGTACGTAAAGATCGAAACGTTAGGACCAGAGTATTTCCCCAGATCAATGGGTGATCTCTCTCTTCCGGATAAAATTCACGCATTGATTGATCCGTTGCGACAGAATCGTATGTTATTGGATGAGATCGGAATACTCAGAAAAAGGCTTGAGAAACTTGAGAACGCACAAAAAACCGTGCCTCAGTTGAATACGAAATGAATTCATACGGAACACTCACGAAGTCAATCCCGGCAGGAACATTCTGCCGGGCTTTTTTTTATCCCGAAGCCCTGCTATGCTTCAGGCATGGCGCAAATCACCATAGAAACACCGCTCGGGGTACTCCCGGCGTTCAAGAAGACCATACTCGCCAAACTCGAAAAGCGTGGCATTTTGACCGTGGGAGACCTCCTACATCATCTCCCCCGCTCGTATGAGGACTATTCCGTCATCCGTCCCATATCAGCGCTCGGCGTAGGTGAGCTCGCGACGGTCGAAGGGAAGGTAATCCGCCTCTCTGCCGGCCGTACCTATCGCAAACAGGTCTTCCTCACCGAGGCGGTCATCGGCGATGACACGGGCGAGATCCGTGCACTATGGTTCGGCAACCGGTTCATCGCACAGACACTGAGTGAAGGCGTGCGTGTCCGTCTGTCCGGCAGAGTATCCGAAGACGGCAAAGGATTCCTGTTCCAGACACCCGACTATGAACGTTCCTCACGCACGGCCACGCATACCGCCAGACTCATCCCCGTCTATCCGGAAATCGGCGGCATCAGTTCACGATTCTTCCGCTGGCAGATCATGGAGCTTTTTGCAAAAATACACGACATCCCCGATTCCATTCCCGAAGACGTCCTCTCCCGACTTCACCTCCCGACGTTCCGGACCGCACTCCGCTATATCCATCTTCCGAACAATGACGAGGAATGGATGCTGGCACGCAAACGGTTCGCCTTCGACGAGATGTTCCTCTTCCAACTCAAAGCCCTCCAATCGAAAGCGCTCTATGACACTTCGACGGCCGTTTCAATTTCCGACGCGCAGACATCGACCGATGAGTTTCTCAAACGCCTCCCGTTCGTGCCGACCGACGCCCAGTCTCGTGCCATACATGACATCGTAAAGGACCTTGTCGGACCGCACCCGATGAATCGTCTCCTTAATGGCGATGTCGGATCAGGCAAAACACTCGTCGCGGCAAGCGCCGCGCGTGCGGTCGCCTTGGCCGGCTATCAGGCCGCCATCCTCGCCCCGACCGAAGTCCTCGCACGCCAACATTGGGAAAGTCTTTCGAGACTCTTTGCTGACGAACCGTTTACGGTCGCGCTCCTCACCCGCGAATATCGGTTCCTTGGGCGTGACATCGCGAGCAAACCAGCACTCGGCAAGGCGATTGAAGCCGGTATACCCAAAGTCATCGTCGGCACGCACGCGATACTCCAGGAAGGCATCCGTTTTCACGATCTCGCGCTCGTCGTCGTAGATGAACAGCATCGGTTCGGTGTCGAGCAGCGCGCCGCTCTCCAGGCCAAGACGAGCGGACTCGATGACGGACTCCCCGACCGCGTCCCTCATTTCCTCACGATGACCGCGACACCCATACCGCGAACCCTCGCGCTCGCCTTCTTCGGCGACCTCGCGCTCTCGGTGCTCGACGAGATGCCACAGGGACGCCGACCGATCGAAACCAAGATCGCGAGAAACGGTGCCGATCGTGAACTCGTGTACGATTTCATCCGATCCGAAGCCGGCAAAGGACATCAGACCTTCGTAATCCTGCCACTTGTCGAAGAAAGCGAGGCTCTCGAGGATGTGAAGTCCGCGACCGCGGAAGCCGAACATCTCCGTACCGACGTTTTCCCCGACCTCCGTATCGGGCTGGTCCACGGCCGTATGAAAGCGAAAGAGAAAGAGGAAGAGATGCGGAAATTCCGAGACCAAGAGACGGATATCCTCGTCGCGACCGCTGTCGTCGAAGTCGGGGTCGATATCCCGAACGCGACCGTAATGATCATCGAGAATGCGGACCGGTTCGGCCTCGCACAACTCCACCAGTTCCGCGGACGCATCGGGCGAAGTGAGAAGAAATCATTCTGTTTCCTCTTCCCGGGTGATGCCGGCATGGAGAACGTCCGGCTTGAGACGCTCGAGAAAAGCGCAAGCGGGTTCGAGATTGCCGAAGCCGATCTCGCACTTCGCGGACCCGGAGCGTTTTTCGGTACTCGCCAGTCGGGACTCCCCGATATCGCGATGGAAAACCTCACCAACCTCCGTCTCGTCGAGATCGCCCGTGCCGAAGCTGGTGACCTGCTTGCTGCCGATCCTACCCTCGGGCACAACACCCTCCTCCTCGCCGAACTCCGCCGCTTCGAAGAAGCCATCCATCTGGAATAGCCATACTCTTTCGAAGGCTTAGCCTTCTTCTGAAAATTCGATTCCGAAGATCTTGTTTCCGAAATGTTTGACGACGCGTGACAGGGCATTGAACAATTTCTCTGCACGTTCTTCAGCTGAAAGCGACTTGAATGCGTTCGGCAATCGCATAGATTTCGGACCGATGTATTTGAGCGTTGTCGGATCAACAAACCGTATTTCCCCAACACGATTCTGTTCGAATATCGATCGTAACAACCGTCGAGACCGATCATCCACCGGAAAACTGTTTATGTATGTGAGAAGCTGTTCCGGCGCACCCGTTCTTCGTTGCATCTCGCTCACGATATCACCTATCTCATTGAGTGCGAACCCTTCCTTTTCAGCATCACTAAACTGTCTTGCCAGTGTGACGACCAAATTTTCGTGATCATTCTCGTCGATGTCTGTCGAATCATGATCGATAGAGAAAAAATATGCATCTTCGACCTGTTGTGCGTTCATTTTGTTGCTTCGGATGAAATCCCTAAGAGACTTTGCTATCACTTCGCTCCGATCCGCCTCCTTCTCATGACTTGTCTTGAGCTGCTCTGCATTATACATATAATTATCTCCTGATTACGAGTTTTCATCACAAAAGTTAGTATACCACAGGCATCCTCAGCTGTAATCGGTCTCCGAGGACGAAAAGAGCGTCTTATGGTAGAATTGCATTGAAGACTTCCTCTGAGTTGAATCACCTAACTTCTGACGTCTTATGCCTAAGCTCGAATTCCCGGAAGGGTTCCTCTGGGGCGCTGCCACCTCGAGCCACCAGGTCGAGGGTGGCCAGCATAATGACTGGTCCGAATGGGAAAAACAAAACGCCGAACGACTGGCATCTGAATCGGTCGCAGAAATGGAGACCGACATGTGGCGCGGCATGAACAAGCGTGAAAAGGATGCCCGATTCGCGGCCGAAGCAAGCAATCCGAAGAACTATCTCTCCGGCATGGCTTGTGACCAGTGGAACCGATATGATGAGGATTTCGATATACTCAAGCACCTTCACCTCAACGCCTATCGGTTCTCCCTCGAGTGGTCACGCGTTGAGCCCGAAGAAGGGATATTCGACGAAGTCGCCATACGTCACTATCACGAAATGATTCAGTTCTTGAGAAATCGTGGCATCGAGCCCTTTGTCACGCTCTGGCATTGGACACTCCCTCTTTGGCTTGCCGAGAAGGGAGGAATCGCAAGTCTGGATTTTCCAGAATGTTTCGAGCGGTATGCGACAAAAATCGCAGAATCGTTTAGCAAAGAAATCAGGTTTTTCATTACCCTCAACGAGCCGGAGGTCGCAGCATCGCACGCATATCTCCTCGCGGTGTTTCCTCCACAGGAAAAGAGCCTAATGAAATTCATCCATTCCGTCCGCATGATCATAAGCGCTCACAGACGCGCCTACGCTGCTATCAAGCGAATCCGTCCCGAGGCGCAGATCGGCATAGCGAAACATCAAGTCGCGTTTGAGGCAAAACGGAATACTCTGATCAATTCTATTCTCAAAGCCGTTTCGGACTACGTTTGGAACCGCTGGCTCCTCAACCGCCTCCGCAACACCCAGGACTTCATCGGACTCAATGTTTATAACCGAAATGTCATTGACAACGGTTTCATGAAGAACGACGCCGAACGGATCACCGACTTCGGCTGGGAGTTCTATCCCGAGGTGATCTATCACGAAGCGATGGATCTGAAACGCTATGGAAAACCGGTCTATGTCACGGAAAGCGGCGTCGCAGACATCACAGACATAATGCGTACGGAATTTATCCCGAGGACATTGATCGCGGTCCATCGCGCAATCGAAGATGGCATCGACATTCGCGGATATTTCTACTGGTCACTATTGGACAACTTCGAATGGGACAAGGGATTCTGGCCCCGGTTCGGACTTGTCCACGTGGACTTCGCGACGCAGCAACGAACCATCCGCGATAGTGCCCGCCTGTATGGGCGGATCGCGGAATCGAATTCGCTTGAAATTCCAGAAAACAGGGGGTCTTTAGACTGATATTGAATCAACGTTGCCGAAGGAGTTGCCGAAGGAGTTCGACTCCCAATTGGGAGTCGAACTCCTCTAGTAGCGATATACAACAAATGAAGTTATTTCGGTATTACTGAAACATATTGTCATTCCCACGCAGGCGGGAATCCTCGCGTCGAAGAAAAATTCAGGATTCCCGTTTTCACGGGAATGACAGTCCATAGAAATAGAAAAGGGAATGATTCGCTGATCACTCCCTTTCTCCTTTTCATGCTCCCGACACCTTGAGACCACTCGATGTACGTGCACACACCCTCGCCAGGATTTTCGCATACCGACTCCCCAGAGAGCCTGTGACGCACGAAATAGTGACGTCCCGCTCCTTCGCGAGCGTGATCAGCCGATGCATCGCGGCGTTCGCGGTCCTGTTGCCGACCAGCTTCTGAACGCACGCTTCTTCGAACAGTTCGGAAGATCTTTTGTCGTCAAGATGATACAGGTTGCGCATCTTTCCATACGGGGAAAACATCTCCCGCCACTTCTTAAACGCTTGCGGGATGATATCCAGATTCGGCATCTTTCCCGCCTGTTCCAGATTCCAATCCGAAAGAGAAATCAAGAACATTCTCCCAAAACTGAGCTTTTCCAAATATTTAATCTCCAGCATGATAACTCCCTGCATTTTTATACATTGATAAAGTACCGCTTCGTACCTGAAAAGATACGCCTCTTCGCCCTGAAAATCAAATCCTGAATGCTTCCCGGCCGTCCTTTCGCCACTCCTGCCAAAACCCATTCCAAAAAATAGAAAGGGAACAGATCATTGATCGCTCCCTTTTTCCCCTCATTCAATCAGTACTTTGAGATCCCGTGCTAGCCGTTTACACTCCGACGCCAGGATTTTCCGGTGGCAAAACTCCGGCGACGGTTCGGCACACAAAATAGTGACATTTCCCTCCCTCGCAAGTTTGATTAACCGGTGCATCGCGGCATTCGCCTTACTGTCATAGCAAAGCTTCACGAGATACGCCGCCTCAAATATTTCAAACGTCATCTCATTCCGAAGATACGCCCCGAGCTCCTTTTCGTCAGGAGCCAGCTTCTTCCACCACTCATCATACGATTTTGGTGAGATACCTGGGTCCGACGTGATTCCGTCGTTTTTCGTATGCCGGCTCATGATGGAGATCCTTAATCCGTCCTCCAAGCCGACTATTCCCCCGATACACTTCGTCTTCAGCATTATTCCTCCTTGCTCCTGATTGGTAAGATTCAAACTCCTGGTACGGACAGTACAATTCTTTTCCCGAGAAATCAAGTTCCGAGAATCCCTCACGCGCATGTCTCACCCTTGATTTTTCCGACGTCTTCAGGTACAGTGCAAAAAGCAGGATTGTTCCATGCTTGTTCTTTTTTTCGGACCTTTTCACTTTCGACTTCCGACTGAATATGGCCCGTTCGTCTAACGGTTAGGACACCAGGTTTTCATCCTGGTAACAGGGGTCCGACTCCCCTACGGGCTACAAAAAGGCAAAAGATTCCCATCTCATGGGAGTCTTTTGATTATTCATATCAATGGTACATCTAGCCCGACCGATTGACACGTCGCCGAAATAATGTTTATTGGAAAGCAGTCCCTGAACAACCACTATCCATGGAGGAGTCATGCGTTATCTCGTAGATCCGGCCGAAACGGCCAAACACCCGATCGTAGCGAACATACGGAATGCATACCGCAAAAACAGCACCGTATCAACGGGGTCAGTGATACTTACCGATTCAAAATGCGGAAATAATGGACCATCGATCATTCTGAATACCATCATCGATGACAATCCGAATCCAAAATATCTTGGGGCTCTGGTAAAATACATTCTCTGCCTCAGATTCCTGGATGCGGGAAAGTCAGCATCTCTCGATCTCGTACGACTCGAGGCCTCACAACACAAGTATATAGTGTGGCATCATGCCACAAAAATGGACATCTGGCCCGAGGGAATCAACCCTCATATCGAAACAGATATGAAATTATACGTCATCCCGTTCCTGATCGCCGGCGGGAAAATCCATAAGGACCGCTATTCTGGAATTTTTTCGTTTGACAATGGAAGCTCTTCTTTTGGACAGACGCTCCTCGGACATGACGTACATGCCCTCGCCAGGGAAATCCATTTTCGCTGCTTCGGCAAAGGAGCTGGTGACCTCGGCGGGGAGACAGCGCTTCGCGAACTCCTTACCTTTATGGCCGAGAACCATGGCAACGGCTTCTATGACAAACTTGCCGGGAGATACCCGATAGGTAAAGCCGTTCATGTACGCTCTCTCGGTGCGATGAAGGCGCTCAACGAATCGATATCGGCAGGGTAACAGCCCACAGCAAACAGCACGAGACAGGATATTTACGTATCCTGTCTATTTTTATTGCATCTTTATAATCGACAAGGGTCACCATCGAAGCCTCATTCGGCAATATCGGATTGACACGTCGCCGAAATAATGTTTATTGGAAAGCAGTCCCTGAACAACCACTATCCATGGAGGAAACGTGCATTATATCACAGACTCAGATGAAACCGGCCTTCTTCCGTTTCTTACCGATTTGAGAAACGCCTATCCTGAACTTTCCGATGAAGAAATAAACCTAGTTATCGTTTCAAATCGAAACGACGAAACGGACGCATGTCGATTCGTGTTACGTTCTGTCATTCAATTCGATGAAAAAACCGGGGAGATACCTTACGGTCAAAAAGTCGTCCTCTGTCTCAGGTTCATTGGTTTCGGAAAAACCGCATATCTCGATCTGGTAAGTCTCGATTCACTTTTGACCGTTAATCCGCGCTATGGACCCAGACACCTGGACATCGTCAGGGAACATGCAAAACGCGTAGGCGTATGGCCAAACATTCCGGACGAGACCAGACCGTCGGATGAATCGTATGCTGTCCCCTTCATCGTGGCAGGCGGAACGGCACGCATGACATATCCGGAAGGATATACTAAAGGACACCATGCCTTCGGAGGAGAAAGCATCAGCTTCGGTCAGAATATTTTCGGATTTTCGCTGTATGAAATCGCTCAGGAGGTCTTCTTCCGCTGTAATTCGACACTGAGGAAAACCAGAAACCACCCTGGGGGCCAACGATTCATTGAAAAAATGTTTTCTCTCATGGAGTCAAACAACGGAGAATCCTTTTATGACATCCTTCTCAAAAGTGACCTCTTTGAAAGACATCACTCATGGGAACTGGGGATTATGAGGCACTTCGATCAGCAGTGACGCATCAGAATGGCTGGTAACGAAAACAGGCGGGATATTCCATATATATCCCGCCTTTGTAATTTTATGCGGATATTCGTTTGCCATTTCCCGATAATCCCCATACAGTAGAGACGCCCCGCCGGGGCATCTCTACAAATACCTATGCATACCGAAAATTCACTCAAAATACTTGCTATCGAGACGTCGTGCGACGATACCGCGGCGGCAGTCGTCACACTTGTTGACGGCGTGCCGGTCGTCTTGTCGTCGGTCGTTTCCTCACAGATCGAGCTTCACCGAGCATTCGGCGGCGTGGTGCCAGCACTTGCCGCGCGCGAACACGTGAAGAATCTCGTCCCCGTCATCGACGAGGCGATGCGGGAAGCCGGGGTCGGGAAAGATGATATCGACGCGATTGCCGTCACACAAGGACCAGGCCTCATTCCAGCACTCCTTGCCGGCGTATCCGCCGCCAAGGCGCTCGCACTTGTCTGGCAGAAACCCTTGCTCGGGATACATCATATCGAGGGGCACATCTACGCGAATTTCATTCGCGAGCTGAAGACGGCTCACGAACTGACAACTCACGACTCACGACTCACGACGGAAGAATCCGATGATCAAAAAGCGAAAATGGCCGACGAAAACAAATCCCTCCCTGCCCGCATTGCTACGCAAAGCGTTGCAGGCGGGCCCCAGAAGACTCAGGACTCCCTTTTCGAAAGAGAGAGTGGGGACACGGAAGGAGACCGGTATACATCCGACAGTGAAAATTCTCCCCGCTCCCCGCTCCCCTGCCTGAGGGGAGCTCCGGAGTCATCGACGGTGAGGGGTGGGAGCGATCCTTTCCCCCTTCTCGCTTTGGTCGTGTCAGGCGGACATACGGAGCTGGTACTGATGCAGGATCATTTCCAATATGAGATACTCGGTCGCACCAAAGACGATGCGGCCGGTGAGGCGTTCGACAAGGTCGCCAAGATGCTCGGCCTCCCCTATCCCGGAGGACCGGAAGTCGCAGCACGTGCCGCGCGATATCAAAGTCAGGGACCGTCTTTGCGAGACGTCTTCGTCGAAACAATCCAGGACTCAGAATCCTCTGGATCGCCACGCCCCCGAGGACTCGGGCTCGCGAAGACAGACAAAAAGGATCTTCGCTTACCGAGACCGATGATCGATTCCGGGGATTATGATTTCTCGTTCTCGGGACTCAAGACCGCGGTCCTCTATGAGATCCGCAAAACAACTGAAACCGACCGTGACGAACCGTTCATAAACGGTATCTGCCACGCCTTCCAGGAAGCCGTCGTCGATGTCCTCGTCACGAAGACCAAGCGCGCCATCGAAGAATACTCCCCGACGACGCTTGTCATCGCCGGAGGAGTCTCGGCCAACGTATCACTCCGCGAGTCGCTCGCGACCATGGTCAAGGAATTTCCTTACACCGCTTTCACCGTTCCCGAGTTCAAATATTCCCTCGACAATGCCGCCATGATCGGCTCCGTCGCCGTTCTCCGCTATACCTGCCTCTCACCGGACGATCGCGAAGCGCTCAAACGAAACGCCATCGACCTCGAACCCGACGCGAATCTGCCGCTTTGAAGTAGATAATAGTTAACGACGTGAAAAACAACGACGTGAAAAACCCTTGACGATAATACTCATATATGATAGGGTGCCTGGTCAGCGAACCAGAATTTTTCTTTAACTTTCAACGTTTACGAAGGAGACCTCACCATGAATACGAACACCACGGACATCTCGTCATATTGTGGCCTATTTAATAATTATTTCAAGGAACATCCGCTCTTGATTCAACTTCGACATCGCCCGGACACAAACCACCTTCCTCAAAGCACGGCAACCCTCGGTCCGCCTCAGAAAATTAGCTGGGAAGAGAACGAGGCAAAACGGTATATCATGATCCGTTGCATAGACCGACTGGAAGAAGGCCTTGTCGACATCGAGGTCACTTCCCCGCGACTGGGCCACCCTGGCGAACCAAAGGCACTCACGGATACCCTTGTGTACATGGTACATCAGTGTTTCGACGACCTTCCGGAAAAATACCATCCGAAAAAAGGTGGCGTCTATGAAGCACCTCAGGTGACAATGAAATGGACTCCTCCAGATCTGACGTCATTTGCCGATGCACTTTATGACATCACGAGAATCGCCGAGGAGGTCCTTCAACTGAGATTACGCGCGGAAAGCCGCTTCGACGACATCAACAGGACAATCCAAGAAAATAACGAGATGCTTTCCCTGTGGATCAAAAAACAGCTTCAACCGGTTCAGGGTTGATAAATATCGCTATCTTCTATCAAGCCACACTTACCTGTGGCTTTTTTATTTACATATCCATCACGCACCCTTGACGAAACCCGGGAATCGCGCTTTCATACTGGCAGTAGTTTATCCCTTAATAACAAGAAGAAAGAGAGAGGTAACGATGCAAAAATATACGAAAGAATATCCGTTATTCAATGATTTTGCCAATTTCTTCGAAGGCAAACCATATGTCGGATCGTTTGAATGGGATTTTATCAATCCTGCTGATCCAGGCTGGATCAAGATACATATCAGACCGAAATCGCTCATGAATACGGACACGGTACCACCATATCAACTGTGCCCGCAGATACGCCTGAACGATTTCTTCGGTTTCGTAGAACTCCATATCAAGTCACCCCATTGGAAACACCTTACCGTAGAACGGGAACTACAGGGCATCTATAAAGATGTTTTGGTAGAAATATTTCAAGACCTTGTTTCAAAAATCCATCCAGCTATTGCAGAATTCCATCCCGACGGCCACGGAACGGATACGGAGCGGGTTTCCATCATACTACGATACCTCACGTCTTACGACAGCACGGAATTTGTAAAAGATCTTCAGACGATCGAGGATGAGTTACCTTGCCTTCAAGAGAGTTGGGACAGATTGAGCAAAAACGGTCAAGTCATCGATGAGACATTCCAGTCAGATATGAAATGCATGTTCTCAAAGCTGAAAAAGCAAATGCTTTCCTCCATCGATTCTAAAAAAATACTTTCGACGTGATTTTCTCCACGACAAACAAAGCCGCACGGTCATCCCCTGCGGCTTTTGATTTTTTCCACGACTACGAAAATATATTCCGGAAAGAAGGCTCAACCTTCTGAAAAGGTTCGGCCCTCCGTCCCTGCGGAATCGAAAGGCGTGGTTTATCACGTCGTTCATTGCGTCGTTCACGAACGACGTGATAAGCGGACGACACAAAAAAGACGTTAAGACCCTTGACAAGAACTCATTATTCCTGTATATATACAGATAGGTAACAGTGAATGAATCCTTTTACAATAAAAAAACCAGCGGAGGAAACCATGATAAGAGCATTTTTGCTTATATCCCTGCTTTTTGCCACTATTACCACTAACCCGGCAATAGCAAATGGGAACTTTTATACCGTAGGAAAGGGCGCGACCGTCCTGAGGATAACTTACTTCAGCAGAAATCTGCTGCAATTGAAAAACCAAGAGATAGTTAGGAAAGCCGTTGCAGCTCTTCCCGGAGGAAAACACTTCGGGGTGAACACTATCATTCAAAACGGTGGTGTGTGTGTAGATGAATTTGCTGTCCAGGGTCTAAGCCCATTCAAAATAAAAATGGGACCAAAGATGGTGGTAGACATCATCGACAGCAAAGGTCATACGAAGACCATCGGCGGCGGGAATAAGCTAGTACAGGAACAAATAGGAGATTGAATCTCCTCGAAAAAAGCCACCCTTCACAGTGTGGCTTTTCTCTTTGCTTGAAAAAATACCTTTTTGCCCGTACTATAAGGATTATGGAACCGACAGACATACCGAAAGCATACGATCCAAAGGAATGGGAAACGAAGCTCTACCAGAAATGGGAAGAGAGCGGGTTTTTCAATCCCGATACCTGCATCGAAAAAGGCGTCACGAAAACGGACGCCAAGACTTTTTCCATAGTGCTTCCCCCTCCAAACGTCACCGGGCACCTCCATGCCGGTCATGCGGCTATGCTCGCCGTCGAGGATTCGATCGTCCGGTATCACCGGATGAAGGGCGATCGGACGCTGTGGATTCCGGGTACCGACCACGCTGCCATCGCCACGCAAAGCAAAGTGGAATCCATCATCCGGAAAGAAGAAGGGAAAACGAGACATGATTTCACCCGTGGGGAATTCCTGGATCGAGTCAACCGATTCGCACAGGACAGCCACGACCGGATCACGCATCAAGTGCGGAAAATGGGATCGTCTGTCGACTGGTCCCGCGAAGCCTACACCCTCGACGAGAAACGGTCTTTCGCGGTGCGTACCGCCTTCAAACGTCTTTATGATGACGGACTGATTTATCAGGGTGACCGGATCGTGAACTGGGACCCTGAACTTCAGACGACCGTATCGGACGATGAGATCGAGAGGAAAGAGGAGAAGTCCCCTTTCTACTATCTGCAATACGGCCCATTCGTCATCTCGACCTCGCGACCGGAAACGAAATTCGGCGACAAATATGTCGTCATGCACCCGAACGATGAGCGATACGCCGAATATATCCACGGCCAGAAAATTTCGCTCGAGTGGATCAGTGGGACTATCACAGCGACCGTCATCAAGGATGAATCCGTCGATCCGTCGTTCGGCACCGGTGTGATGACCATCACCCCGTGGCATGATGCCGTCGACTTCGACATCGCCGAACGACACACACTCGACGGCGAACAGATCATCGGCTTCGACGGGAAACTGCTCCCGATCGCCGGACCGTTTTCCGGTTTGCCTATCCTGGAAGCGCGAAAAAAAATCATCGAGCTCCTCACGGAAAAGGGGCTCGTCGTGAAAATCGACGAAAACTATGTCCATAATATCGCGACCAACAGCCGTGGTGGCGGACTCATCGAACCGCAGATCAAGAAACAGTGGTTCATCGCCGTGAACAAGGAGTTCGAACGCGATGGAGACATGGTCACACTCAAGCAATTGATGCGCCGGCCTGTCAGACCCGGTGGTGAAATCACGATACTCCCAAAACAGTTCGAGAAGGTGTATTTTCACTGGATAGACAATCTCCGTGACTGGTGCATCTCGCGACAGATCTGGTTCGGACATCGAATCCCAGTCTGGTATAAAAAACCGACAACTGACAACGGACAACTGACAACGGATAGGAAGGGAGAAATCGAAATGTATTGCGGGGTGGAAGCGCCCGAAGGCGACGGGTGGGAGCAGGATCCTGATACGCTCGATACCTGGTTCTCTTCGGGACTCTGGACCTTCTCCACGCTCGGTTGGCCCGATGAAAAAGCAAAGGATTTCGTCGACTATCACCCGACGAGCCTTCTTGAGACCGGATACGATATCCTGTTCTTCTGGGTCGCCCGCATGATACTCATGTCGGAATACTTTCTGAACACCCAACCGTTCGATACGGTCTACCTGCACGGACTCGTCCGCGACAGCCAGGGCCGAAAGATGTCGAAAAGCCTCGGAAATACCATCGACCCGCTCGACGTCTCGGAAGTGCACGGCGCCGATGCCATGCGTCTCTCGTTATTGTCTGGAACCACTCCGGGAAACGATATCCGTCTTTCGGACGAGAAGATACTCTCGATGCGAAACTTCACAAACAAGCTCTGGAATCTCGCGCGCTATGTCGGTACGATGAGCGGTGACACCGGAACAGCTGAACCTGAAGCGAAATCCGATGCCGACAAGGATCTGATACAAAAGCTCGACACCATCGTCGCAAGCGTCACACGACACCTCGATCACTACGAACTTTCGATGGCGGTCGACGAGCTCCGCGACTTCACTTGGGGAGACTTCGCCGACTGGTACGTCGAGACACACAAGGTGGAACATAATGATGCGTTGCTCCGATACGCATTCGATATCATTATCAGACTGTGGCATCCGTTCATGCCGTTCGTCACCGAAGCGATCCATCAGACGCTCCATCTCGATGAAAGCGAGCTCCTCATGGTCGCGAAGTGGCCGGAAAACGAGAATATTCGAAAGACAACCGCGAACGAAAATCGTTTCGCACTCGTAAAAAATATCATCATAGGGATTCGGAATGTTCGCGCGACCTATCGGATCGATCCCGCGAAGAAGCTGATCGTCAGCGCGTATGGCGGATCCGAAAAAGCCTTCGGAGAAAACGAGCTCGTTTTCAAAAGACTGGCGCGAATCAGCGAAATCAGACACATGGACAGTCAGGTTCCGCCGAAGGATTCCCTCCGTATCCAGTCCGGACTCCTCTATGCATACCTTCATATCGAAGGCATCATCGACATCGAGGCCGAACGGACGCGACTCGGAAAAGAACTCGCCGAGGCGGAAAAATACGCCACATCGCTCGAAGCGAAACTCGGCAACCCATCCTTCACAGACCGGGCGCCGGTTACAGTCGTCGCCCAGACTAAGGCGACCCTCGATGAGACAAACGCCAAGGCCGATGAACTCCGTTCACATCTTGCCTCGATTTCCTGACTCTTATCGAAATCCCATGATTCTTTTCTTCATCTCAGGATCATTCTCCGCGCTGTTCGCAATCATCGCGGAACTCGTTGCGTTCTCGTTTCTCACCCCATCCGGAGTCGGGATCGACCCGTGGAATCTCAACAATATCGGCATTCCGTTCTCCGTCATCCTCATGACGCTCGCCGTCGTCGCGGTCATCGAGGAGTCCCTGAAATTCCTCGTCCTCGCGAGACAGACCGTCCGTGCCACTGAAGCATCGACCGACTGGCTCCGTTTCGTCGTATTCGGCATCGGTTTTACGGTGACGGAAATAGCGTTCGCCTCGATATCCTCGGGAAACGGCTCCCTTATCCCGATCGGTGCGATGGCAGGATTACTCGTCTTACACGTCCTAACCGCCTTTCTCTACGGCAAAGCGGTCGGCTCTAGGAGAAATCGACTCCGCCTCATATACGCCGTCGGCATCCTGATACACCTCTCTTACGACATCTTGCTTGCACTTGCATGAGAAATCCTCTATAATCTGAGTGAAAATGTTAAATGGAAAAGATATGTCCACCAAGGAGAAAAAATCGTTTTTTGAGCGTCTGACCGGAGCGCAAAGCGTGGACGGGAACGAACCGGTCGGTTCTTCTCTCCCTATCTACGAGGAAGAGGAGACGACACAGTTCTCACTCCGCACGAGCGACGAGCCGACCCCGCAATTGACACAGCCGTCCTGGAGTACCCCGTCGTCCTACCAGCCTCAAGTCGCCGCACCGCAAACGACTATGCCCGAAAACAACGACATCGAAGGACAACTCACCATCGACGTCTACCAGACCGAGAACGAAATCGTCATAAAATCGACCATCGCTGGCGTCAAGCCTGAGGATCTCGACGTGACCATCAACAACGACATGGTCACAGTCAAAGGTGAGCGCAAGAACGAGGAAGTCGTCGAACACGGCAATTATTACTATCAGGAATGCTACTGGGGCGGGTTTTCCCGTTCCGTGTTGCTTCCGGTCGATGTCATTCCGGAAAAGGCGGATGCCTCACTCAAGAATGGCATCCTCACCATCCGCCTCCCGAAGGCCGATACGACCAAGGTGAAGAAGATTCTCGTCCGAGGATTCTAACCTCAAAAGGAAACGAATGCCGACCCGGATCTTTCTGGGTCGGTTTTGGTATCAGTCCCTTCCTCCTTTCTTCGATTCCTTATACAATGGTAGAAAAGAGATGCTCATGACTCCATCGGAACGAAAACGGTTCGCGGTTATGTTCGGGATTTCCCTGTCCGGATTTTTTTTCCGTTTCACGATTCCGGTAGAGGCACTCTCGCTTACGTCCGATGGCTTTCAGGAAACCGTTCCCGCATCGACCGTCTCCTCGCTTCTGACGGTAGAAACGGCTCTCATCCCGAAATCCACGGTTCGATCTGAGATCGAAAACGTGCGCTCGTGTGCCCAACCGATGTTGTGTCTCTGGACTTTGTCGCGACGGAGCCGGGAAACGACCCTGCATATTTCTTCACGGAAGACGGATCCAGTCGCTCTCTCACGATATGTCTCGACGCTTTCCGCTACGGTGAATCGCGAACCGAAAAATCCAGTCTTCGGTGAGACTCCAGAGAAGACCGTCACTTTACTCAATGCCGGTCAAAACGGCCTCACGCTCGACGAATCGGCGGCGATCGTCGCGATCCGAACGGCTATCGAGACCGGAAACGACACGGTCGCCCTCCCCACAAATGTCACGCCTCCATCAATTACATCCTCTGATCCCGCCGCGCTCGGCATCACCGACCTCATCGCCGAAGCGACGACGAATTTCCGCGGATCACCGAAGAACCGTGTCTTCAATATCAATCGGGCGCTCGAGCAATTCCAGGGTATCCTCATCGCTCCGGGCGAGAATTTCTCGTTCGTCAGACAGCTCGGTGAAGTCGACGGCGAACACGGGTATCTTCCCGAGCTCGTCATCAAGGACAACAAGACCGAACCGGAATTCGGTGGTGGCATCTGCCAGGTCTCCACGACTCTTTTCCGGACCGCGATCACTGCCGGCATGAAAATCACCGCCAGGCGAAATCATGCCTACCCCGTATCGTATTACAAACCCTACGGAATGGATGCGACCGTCTATATCCCAAAACCGGATCTCACGTTCATCAACAATACTCCGGGACATATCCTCGTCGTCGCATCCGTCGAAGGTACGACGCTCACCTTCCGTTTCTATGGGACGAAAGACGGTCGACAGGTCGCGATCGATGGCCCGCACATCCTCGAATCCAATCCCGATGGAAGTATGAAGACTCTCTTCACACAGAAAGTCACGGATGCCTCTGGAAATGTCATGATCAATGATCCTTTCCCCAGCAGCTACAAATCCCCGTCCCTCTTCCCGCACCCACAAGACCCTACGGTCAATCCGGCTCATTGATTGGAAAAATCCTGGGATAAATCTGTTCCCCATCATTCATACCGGCAACCGGGAATTGACGGAAAAACGATTTTTTGATAGAGTACGGCTATCACGGTCAGGACGTGATCAGGTTTTGTTTCGTCACAAAGCACGGTTACAATTCTCGGTATATGGGTCGTTAGCTCAAGCGGGTAGATCCGCCAGTTGGCGGACTCTTCAGCCGACGGTGCAGGTTCGGAAGTCGGAAGACGGTACAATGTCGGGTCGTTAGCTCAAGCGGGTAGATCCGCCAGTTGGCGGACTCTTCAGCCGACGGTGCAGGTTCGGAAGTCGGAAGACGGTACAATGTTGGGTCGTTAGCTCAGTTGGTAGAGCAGTGGCCTCTTAAGCCAACGGTCGCAGGTTCGAATCCTGCACGACCCACAGATCGGACGGACAACCCGCCCTTGTAGCTCAATGGATAGAGCAGGGGTCTTCTAAGCCCTTGATGGGAGTTCGATTCTCTCCGAGGGCACAGCCGACACGGATTGCCGGATAATGGAAGCAGGAGACAGCGGCCTTCGAAATCCTGGATGAGAGTTGTTTCTCTCCGAGGGCACAGCCGACACGGATTGCCGGATAATGGAAGCAGGAGACAGCGGCCTTCGAAATCCTGGATGAGAGTTGTTTCTCTCCGAGGGCACAGCCGACACGGATTGCCGGAT
>Ga0118677_10000295_pt1 | contig 109324 bp, 93 predicted proteins | sample AliMusrvi5mmetaG_FD_86154 | JGI IMG/M metagenome (GOLD analysis project Ga0118677, IMG submission 86154)
GCTTATGATAAACTCGCCATTCAAAAGCGGGAAAAATATGTACAATCTTAACCTATTTATACTGTTATTTCAACAGGTTGTCTTCGCGGACAGAAACTAGCTACTTTTACATAGATGACTGTTACTACTAATGCGTTCATAAACGCACTCATACCACCACTTATTGCGTTGTTGACTGCGTTTTCCAATGGCTTGGTCGGCATACCAATTACGTAAAATGTAATTACATAACTCATAACTGCGCTTATTATTCCACCAATAAAGGAACCTTTTATTAATTCAATTTTATCAATTTTGTTTTCGTGTAAACTCATATCATCTCCTTTTAATCACAACGGTAGTTCAAGAAATAATTCCAGAGCACTCCATGCGATCGTATTCACGCCGACAAGCCCCACAAAATTAAGCAGTTTTCACTCTGTTGAGCAGGAAATGAGACAAAGCCGGAATAAGAATGAGCGCCCCCAGCATGTTCCATATAAACATGAACGTCAGAAGGATCCCCATGTCGGCCTGGAATTTGATCGGTGAGAAAACCCAGGTCACAACACCTGCAGCCAGCGTGATGCCTACAAGGCCAACCACCTTGCCGGTAAACTGAATGGCATGCCGGTATGCGTCAGTCAGTGTTTCACCCTGACGCTGTTTAGCCAACTGCACACTCAGAAGATACAGGGCATAGTCAACGCCAATTCCGACTCCAAGCGCAATAACGGGCAAAGTTGCAACCTTGACACCGATGCCGAGAAAAACCATTAAGGCCTCGCAAAGGATGGAGGTTAAAATCAATGGCAGAATCGCCACAACTACCGCTCGCCAACTACGGAAGGTTATGAAGCAGAGTGCGGTAACAGCCAGGTAGACGTAGATCATCATGGTGCGCATTGCTTCTTTTACAACAATATTTGTGGCGGCTTCTATGCCGGCTCCGCCAGCCGCCAGCATGAACTGATGCTCCTTGGTACTGTGTTGTTTGATAAAATCCTCAGAGACCTTTACCACCTGGCTCAGGGTCTCAGCCTTGTGATCAGCCAGATAGGCGATAATCGGCATGACCGATAAGTCACCATTGAACATGTCCGGATTATTTGCAGAGGCCTGAACGCTGCAATAATTGAGGACATCCTGGTTGCGGGAGATGGTATACCACTTGAGACTCCCCTCGGAAGTACCAGTGGTAACCTGACGTACCGCATCGACAAGTGACACTGTCATCTGTACACCAGGCACCTGCTGAAGAGCCCACGCCAGTCGGTCCGCTTCTATCAGAGATTCATATTTTGTGCACCCGTCGGGTGGTGTTTTCATAATTACAGCAAACAGATCGCTGGAAAGTGAATAGTTTTTGGTAATATAGCTATTATCCTTATTGTAGCGAGAGTTAGGGCGCAATTCAGGCGCACCTGGATCAAGGTCACCTATCTTGAGATTGAGACTGATGATGAAGCCGGCTATTCCCAGAACTGCTGATACCGCTACGGCAATAGTCGCCCAGCGTCGCTCGGTGAAACGGTCCAAAAGACACCAAAGTGCTCCGGCACCTTTTGTACAGGTGCTTTCTTGTTCTTCTTCCTTCAGACTGCGCTTTGCAGCTTTATCACTCACACCCGTGAAGGAAAGCAGTACCGGCAGGAGTAGTAGATTGGTGAAGATCAGCACCGCCACCCCGACACTGGCGGTTAATGCCAGATTCTTGATAACCGGGATATCGATCAGCATCAATACTGCAAAACCGACGGCATCTGCCAATAATGCTGTCATGCCGGCCAGGAACAGTCTGCGGAAGGTGTAACGGGCCGCAACAAGTTTGTGCGTACCGCGACCAATGTCCTGCATGATGCCGTTCATCTTTTGAACACCGTGGGAGACGCCAATAGCAAAAACCAGAAACGGGACCAGAATCGAATAGGGGTCTAGATCAAAACCAAGGGTTGTTACAATTCCCAACTGCCAAATTACCGCAAGGATTGAGCAGAAAATCACCAGAGCCATGCTGCGCAGGCAACGGGTGTAGAGGTATATGATAATTGCAGCGATCATGGCGGCAGCCGCAAAATACAAAATTACCTGCATCAGGCCGTCGATCAGGTCGCCCACTAACTTGGCAAAACCGATGATGTGAATTTTGATATTGGCCGTCTGTTTGCTGCGGATGTTTTTCTCAAGTGTTTTGGAAAACAAGTTGTAATCCAGTTTTTTGCCTGTTTCGGAGTCCCGCTCAAGGAGTGGCACCGTGATCATGGTCGATTTGAAATCGTTAGCTACCAGGCTACCGACGATGCCTGCACGGGCTACGTTTAGCTTGAGCCGCTCGATAAGCGGCTGGGATCCGTCATATTTGGACGGCATAACCGGACCGCCGGTAAATCCTTCTTCGGTGACCTCAGCCCAGCGGACAATGGGCATCCAGAGTGACTTAACCCATGCGCGATCCACACCGGGTGTCATGACCAGTTCGTCGTTGACCTGTCGCAGCACCTCCAGGTACTCGGGATTGTAGATATCTCCCGTTGTGTTTTCCACAACGACCCGGATAGAATTACCGAGTCCCCGTAACTCATTTTTGTTCGCCAGATAGTTCTTAATATAGGGATGGCTCTGTGGGATCATCTTTTCAAAGCTGGCATTGAAGACGATATTCTTAATCTGCCAGCCAAATACAAGAGTAACGAGCGCACAGAGCAGCACCATGACCATACGGTAATTGAAAACAATTCGCTCCAGCTTGTTGCCCGATTTCTGATCAAAATCCCTGATGTCCTTAACTACCGGCATGTCATCTATTTTTTCGATTCCTACAGCCATGACTGTTCTCCGTTATGAAGTATCTATTTCAGCGCCCGTGCCTGCATTCCATGCAGACCAGCCAACATGAGGTTTTTCGCATCCAGTGCAATGACCGTCGTCGAAATAAAGGGTTGATCCTGTTTGATCAGGTTAAAGCTTGCACCATCATCACGACTTACCAACAGGTGACCGGCCTGACTTAAGAGAATAATTCCGCCATCAGTTGTTACCGTGCTGCCGCTTAATCCCAACGGCAGCCCGGTCTCAATTTTCTGCCAGGTTGCACCGCCATCTGTGCTGCGAAATAAGTTGCCACGCATACCATAGGCTAGCACCAAACCTGGCTTGCCGATTAGTCCGAAGAGAGTTCCGTTGTAGGGTACCTTCTGCGCTTTAAACTGGCCGGACGGCTTATCAAGCTTCAATAACAATCCCTGCTCGCCACAGATAAACAGGTCTTGACCGACTGGCCGAATTGCATACAGGTGCAGTCGTTTCTTGTTTTCAGTCCGGTCGAACCATGGCTCCCAAGACTTGCCACCGTCAGCCGTGCGGAAGATGAGGTTGAACGCGCCGACAATGTAACCGGTAGTCTCACTGTCGAACCAGACATCGAGAAACGGTTTATCCGGTCCCTTTTCGGTGAAGCTCTTGATCTCCTCCATTATGACGGATTCAGAGCCCTGTGGTCCTTCCTTGGGAGGCGCAATATTATCGTGGCAGTTTGAGCAGTTTTTCAGCGCCTTGTGATGAGCGGACATAACCTGTCCGGCTGCCCGGCCGTCGAACTGCTTGATCCAGTTGACGCCACCATCCGCACTATGCAGCACCACTCCGTCGTGTCCCACCGCCCATCCCTGCTGCGGTGTTGGAAAAGTAACTGCCGTGAGGTCGGAACTGACCGGTACAGCCGCTTGAATCCAGCTTTTGCCCTGATCATCTGAATAGACAATGTGACCACGCTGACCGACACTAATTAGCCGTTTACCGGCCATAGTGATTCCATTATAGAGGGTTCTGGGAGCAAGCGGACTGATGCGCGCCGGGGTATCAAGTACATCCTGGAAACCAATTTGCGAATACGCAACGGTAAACAATATTACTGTAGCGAGCAGCGATGCGGCTAGAATGCGATATTTCATCTGCTTCTCCTCGTGTATTCAATACTCCCCTCCCTTAAAAGGCGAAGGGGAGTATTTGTAGTGCATGCGACTATTACCTTATACCGCTGCCGGCCAGGCCCTCGGGGTTCCAAAAACTATCGGGATAATTAGGAACGTACTTAACGTAGCCGTTGTCTCCAAAAAATCCGGTATACGAATAACTCCCGGCGATAAGATCGTACGAGATGCTGGGGCTTGATAGTACCGCTTGCGCATCATAACTTTGGGATAAGGAGGCGAGTTGTACCCGGTAAAGGTTGCCGCGCATATCATACTCGTCACTGGCCAAGGCAGCCCAGCTGTCCTCATCAATGTAATACACCCGTTTGCTGTAAATATGACGCTGACCTTGCTTCAAAGTCCCTTCTACCACCCAAACCCGGTGTAATTCCCACCGCACATGATCAGGATTCGCATGTTTGGGATGAAATAGGTCCTCCGACTTGACCTGATACGTCATTTTGTAAGCATTATAGGGAATAAGCATCTCCCTCTTTTCGATCAGCTTGAAGTTGTAGCGCTCCATGGAACCGTTAAACATAAAGTTGTCATCGTAGGTAGTCGTTCCGTTGGTAGCGGGGTTGGGGGTGTCGAATAAAAGTTCCGGCGCCATCTTGACGCGTCGTTGGCCCGGTAGGTACTGCCAGGCAGATGTCGTCTGCTCCGCCATATTTATTGGAAATTTCACCATCACTATCTCTCCGCTGCGACGCGCTGGCCCGGTATAACTGTTTTTTAACATATAGTAAAAATTGGAACTTTTTCCTTTTCTGTTGTAGTAGGGATAATTTTCCAGCAAAGTTGCTTCACACGACATTACGCTCCTGCCGGAGGCATCAATATTAAAATTTTTATATTTATGAGTAGTAGATTCTCCACTATAACGGAGCAGATGGTTCCACATCGCCTCATAGCCATCCTTCGGGATCGGGAAGGGAACTCCGCCCTTGGCATTTTTTACCGCCAATCCATTATTGCTTGTATGAGCATGAGTGGCATTCTGTAACGTGTTATCCAGCACGTATTGCGGCATGGATACTGTCCGGTGGGTCTTGAAGACATCGATACGATAGGTCGGGTATTTCTTCATCAACGCCTTGACCCCCTCGGTCAGTTTGTTGGCATACTGACTCATATTTTTTGCAGAAACCGAAAAGAGCGGTTTCTCATTGGCAAACGGGTCAGGACGGATGCCGGAACCGGCCTTAAAGTTGGCCGGAGGCGTAGTGAGTCCGCCAGTGTATGCTGGGATCGATCCGTCCGCATTGCCTGCTTTTTCAGCGCCGACTGCTGTCAGGGTCGTACCGAGCTTTTTTACCTCCTCTGGGCTTACAGCTCCCAATGCGCTTCCTGCATATACCAGCATGAGTCCGACCGCTATAAAACATTTGTTCAGTTTCATGTTATTTCTCCTTTCGTTAAAATGTGGCTTTTAATGATACAATGACCATATTGCGATCTTTCAATGATACATAAGGACCATTTCCGTTCAACGGTTCTCCAGTATTTGGATCAGGGGTGCCCATCGGACCAAAGAAACCTACGTACGAAAGATTCGCTTTATATTTTTGGAAAATATCAGCTGTGAAACCAGCACTATAGGTACCAGCATTTTTTGTCCCTCCTCCGTTTACTGCCGAGTTGCCAACGAGACCCATGGAACCGGTCAGAGGCATCGAGAGATCCACACCAGGCAGCACTTGGAACCAAGTCGGCTCAAAATTTATCTGCCCTCCGATATAATCCTTCGATACTCGATCTACTGACGAAGGGGTATTGTTGCCCCATTTAAAAAGTTCTGGATGTGAGGTAACGTGATCAATCCGGCTCCAGGTAAATTCAGCTATTCCGGTCGCTGTATCATACAAGGGAGTCTTGCCGAATACTTTCAGGAAGTTGACTACAGCATGCCATGTATCACCTCGCGCGCCTCCCGTATCGCCAGAAGTGGGAAATTCACCATGAGGAACCGGTACCGGGGGACCAGGAGGACCGGGAGGGATTACACTTGTAACAATCACATTTGCATTGCTCCATAACGGCATGTTCTTGCGATACGAAAGCTCAGAGCCGACACTAATTCCGGCAACCTTCTTGGAGAGGCTGATTCCATACAGATCAATTCCTGACGCATACGACCAGCGGTATTCCTGTGGGATAAACGGCCCTGCAGGTGCAATATACATCCCTTTCAAATTCATCTGTCCGATGATATCCGAAAATTGCCGGTAATATAAACCAAGAGTACCGGCTAGCCACTCAGGACTGTAGCGGACAGAAACACCAAAATCCTTTGCCTGGTGCGGTTCAATATCGCCGGCATTTGTGGCCCTGTATGGGCCGGCTGCAATTGATTCACTGCCTTTACCGAGCGGATCCGCCCAGTTTAAATATGTACCTGAATCAGGAAATCGGTCTGCTTCCCATTGCAGGTAATAATTGCCAGCGATGACTAGATCTGATGTGGGTTGAATCTGTACTGAAACCTGGTTTCTGGGGCGAAACAATTCTTTTAATTCTGCCGATGGCTGGGATAAGCCTTTGCCGAGATCAATAGGCGACTGGCCGTAGGAAATACCATGAGTTCCGCCATTCGCGTACATGGCTTCGCCCCAGTAGACAGTGTGACGACCGACCTTTATATTAATAGGTATGTCACCTATGGTGTATTTGCCAAAAGCAAATGCATCAAGTAATTCACCGCTCGGACCCGCAAAATATCGTTTGGTGTAGTCACTTAATCCGATCGCTGGTTGCCCATTTGCGAGATGATTTGATGTATTCTGAGATGTGTTGTCCAGATGGTCTCGGTAACGTTGGTCGTACCAGAGAGCTCCACTAAAGCGGACACCGTAATCGTCCTTGTAGACAAGGTCTGTCTCGGAGAGCAGATCCAGACGATTTGAAATAGTACCTACATTAAAATTGCGATCTCCATCATCCAGGTTCGGGCTATTGATAAGCGTTTGATTCTGTCCGGAAATTCGGTGCCCGTACGTGTACCTGAGTGTGTTATCCCACCGCAACTTGACATCTTCGCTGCCGGTCGGGATATCGAAAGCGTGGGCACTTCCCGCACCGAGAAGCAATACTGTCATCAATAAAGTCCTTCGCAGATCTCCTCCATACCTCTTGGTTTTCCATACGGCTGGCATTGAATCTTTCATTCTGTTCTCTCCTTTCGTTGAGTTAACTGCGCTGCATATCTCTCCGGAATGTGTACCGACAACTTCCTATCGAGCGATCAACACCCTTGTCAGTAGCTTGGCAAAAGTTTAAATCTCGTTAAAACAGATATTTTTCCACCTCAATAGCGGCAGTTGCGAGTTTTCGTCTAGCCTGCAGGAGACCCTGAGGCTGGTAGTTGGTAAACCGATGCGTTTCGTGACCGACTGACAGCATGCTTTCTTCACCAGCGATATAATTGGCCCCCTTTCTGATCGTTGTTCCGCATTTTTCGGTGCAGTTGGAAAGAAACACCTGGACGGCGGCCGTTAGTGCTTCACTCTTTGCCGGGCTTACCTGATCAATAATCTTCTCAACGCGCAGGATGGTGCTTTCGATGGCAAAAGTATTTATCGCGAGGTCTGAAAGCGCCAACAGAATTTCCTGTTCGTTTTTAAGCTGGTCCTGGTACTTCCTCACTGCTGCATCAATGAGCAGGAGGAATGTCCGCTTAAGATTTCTGAGAATTTGTTTTTCCGCGGAGAAAGCAACCGGTTCCCCCGCCTTACTGAGTCCACCTGCGGACAACGTTTCCAATGGTTTGGCAGCTTCGGCGTCAAGATCAATGTCTCCGGCAAAGATACGCCGCAGCACCATGGTAGTGATGAAGATCCTGTTGATTTCGTTGGTTCCTTCGAAGATGCGGTTAATCCGCTCGTCCCGGTAAATTCTTTCCGCGGCATATTCCTGAATAAAGCCGTACCCGCCATGGATCTGAACCACTTCGTCCGCTACCTCCGCCAGCATCTCGGTGCAGAACACCTTGGCGATGGAACACTCTATGGCGTACTCCTCGATGCTCCGCTGATACACTTCGTAGTAGTTCGTCGTGTCCTTTGAAACTGTAGCCAGCCGGGTATCAATCTGGCCGGCCAGACGGTACAACAGAGATTCCGCGGCAAAAGTTGCTGCCACCATGTCGGCAATTTTTTCCTTGATCGCACCGAAGCTGCTGATCGGGACGCCGAACTGCTTTCGCATGTTGGCGTAAGCGATCCCTTCGGCGATGGCGCGTTTCGCGGTCCCCACCGTTCCCGCAGAGACTTTCATGCGCCCCAGGTTGAGTATATTGAAGGCAATTTTGTGCCCCTTGCCTATTTCCCCCAACAGGTTTCCGGTCGGCACCCTGACGTCTTCGAATACCACCTGAGTCGTGGACGACCCCTTTATTCCGAGCTTTTTCTCCTCAGCGCCGACCGATAACCCCGCGGAGTTCCTCTCCACCAGAAATGCGGTAAAATGTTTCTTGTCAACCTTGGCAAAGACGGTGAAGAGATCGGCAATGCTCCCATTGGAAATAAACTGCTTCGTTCCGTTGAGGATGTAATACTCCCCGTCTTCCGAGAGAACTGCCGTGGATTTTGCACCCAGAGCATCACTTCCCGCGTCGGGTTCCGTCAGGCAGTAGGCCCCGATGAGGGAACCGGTGGCTATCTTCGACAAATAGCGTTCTTTCTGCTCTGGCGTCCCGTAGTACACCAACGGTAGACAGCCGAGACTGGAATTGACTCCCCAGGAGACAAAAAAGGAGCCTGTCGGCGCCATCTTCTCCGAGGCGTGCATGCTGGTGACCTTATCCAGTTCAAGACCGCCATATTCGATGGGGACGTCAATCATCATCAACCCCAAGTCGCCGCTTTTGCGCAAAAGGTCGAGGATCACGCGAAAATTCTGGTGTTCTATCTCTTCCAAGGAAGGGGTTATGTCGTTGCGTATGAACTGATCGATCGTATCGCCGATCTGTCGCTGCTCGTTGGTGAACTCCTCCGGTGTGAAGACATCGTCTTTAGACGCCTCCGTTATGAGAAATTCCGCACCGTGAAAAAGTCTAGCTGTCATGAGTTACCTCGTTTCCTGTCTGAATAATCATCATTTCAATCCAATCGCCGACTTGGCCAGGCGATCCAGCATCCGGTCGCCGAAGATCCGGGACACGCGCCACAATGGGGTCAGCGGATAGCGGGTTTTAGGCCGTCTTGCAGTTATGGCCCGGTAGATGGCACGGCTGACCAATTCCACCGGCGCCCCCTTGCGCCCCGTCTCATGGAGACTGGACCTCAACGCTGCCATCACCGGTGCGTACGGCGTTCCAGCGCAGCGGGTATCGGGTTCGGTATTCTTATCCCACATCGGCGTATTAATGTTGCCAGGCTCAATACCGACCACCTGTATGCCGTAGACCCCCAGTTCCCGCCGCAGTCCATCAGTAAGGGCCTCGACAGCATGCTTGGTTGCCCCGTAGCAGCTAACCAGAGGAAAGACCAGGCCTCCGCTGATGGAGCTGATATTGACAATGCGGCCGGGGGGATGCGGGCAGTCCGACCGTGCGCCAAGCAGCGGCAGGAAGGCTTGGGTCACGGACAGCAGGCCGAAGACGTTGACCTCGAACATCTGCCGGACCTCGGCCATCGACATATTTATCAAAGGGCAGGTATCTGAAATTCCTGAGTTGTTAACCAGCGCGCAGAGACCTTGATCGCCTGTCGCCTCTTGCACCTTTTCCACTGCGGCGGCAACGGCAGCAGAATCGGTGACGTCAAAGATCAGTGGCATGAATGCCGAACCGAGAGCAGCTTTCACCCGCTCCGCGTCGGCATGTTTGCGAACACTGCCAAAGACTCGATAGCCGCGTTCGATGAGGTAACGGGCTGCATCGAAACCGATGCCGGTCGATACTCCGGTAATTACTACGTTGAGTTGCTGAGTCAATTGCATGTTTCCCTCTTATTTACAGTTGGACATTCCGTCAGCATATTGGTGGTCAAATACGGCGCTCGGACGTGCTCCAGTATGTATCGCGAATAGCTTTCTTCAGCACCTTGCCAACCGGGCTGCGCGGAAGAGTCGATACAAAGTCGATCGTCTTCGGCGCCTTTACAGAACCAAGCTTGGCCTTGCACAGGGCGATGAGTTCTTCCTCGCCGGCATCAGCGCCAGGCTTGAGTTCGACAACGGCTTTCACTGCCTCGCCCCATTGATGGTCGGGTACCCCGATAACGGCACAGTCGAGCACGGCGGGGTGCGTCCATAGTACCTGCTCAACTTCGCTGGGATAGACGTTGAAACCGCCGCTGATGATGACATCGCGCTTACGGTCGGTGATATGTAGAAATCCTTCCGAGTCCAGGAGCCCAACATCCCCGGTGTGCAGCCAGCCATCGATGATCGTCTCTGCTGTCTTATCAGGCTGCTTGTAGTAGCCCTTCATGACAATGTCGCCCCGCACGCAGATCTCACCCGTGCCGCCTTGAGATTGGACGAGACCCTGATCATCCATGATGGCCAAGGCATTCAGCACGGACGGACGGCCGCATGCGGAAAGGCGCTCGTCGGGGGCAACAATACCGCCGACGAAATGCTCGTCAGGACGCATTGAGGCGATCGCTCCGGGAGCCTCCGTCTGACCGTAGCCTTGAAGCATGACAGGGCCGAACACCGTGAGCGCTTCCCTGAGCTTTTCGACTGACATCGGTGCGGCGCCATACATGAAGTAGCGCAGCGAGGTAAAGTCACGTTGCCGGATGCCGGGCATTTCCAGCAGGCGGTAAATCACGGTTGGCGGCAGGAAAAATTCGGTGACGCGATGCCGTTCTATGGTGTCGAGCAGAGCCACCGGATCGGGCTTTGTCAGCACCACGACTGTGCCTCCACGTGCGCTTGCCGGAAGTGACAGGAAACCGGCTGTGTGCGTCATCGGCGCTGCGGCGAGGTTGATGATTGGCTCGTCGGGGGCGTAGTGGTTGTTGATGACAGAGAAGGCAATCGATACGCTGAGGTTGCGGTGGCTTAGCATCACCCCTTTGGGGATGCCGGTGGTACCTCCGGTGGGCATAATCGCTGCGAGATCGTCCGGGGTACTGTGGATCGCAGGAGGCGTGCCGGGCAGATTTGCGATCCACTCCGGCAGTGCTTTACAGCCTTGGATGCTGCCGTCGATGCAGATAAGCTGCAGTAATTGCGTACACTGGGTGCGCAGTTGCTCGACCACCGGTGTGAACCCCTTCTGGAAGAACAGCACCTCGACATCGAAACCGTGAAGCAGTTGTTGCTGTTCCTCAACGCTGCTACGAGGATTCAAAGGCACCCAGGTGAAACCGGCGCGCCATAGCCCAAGCACGCACATCCACGACACTGGATGGTTGTCAGACAACACCGCCACCTTCGTTTCTTTGGGTAGCCCCAGAGATACAAGTGCATTGCCGATTTTTGAGGTAATGCTTACCGCTTCATCGAAACTCCAGCGTTGATCGTCCATTATGAAAGCGGCAGCCTGGCCGTTGATGCTGCAACCGCGGTCGAAATAGTCTATGATACTCATGTGATACTCCATGTTTTTGCTGTCAGTTGAATATTTATAAGTAAAGCAGAGCTGTCTCGGAGTGACCGGTTCATAACGGATCGGCGACCTTTAGCAGCAGCTTACCCGGGTTCTTGCCGCTGAACATGGACGGCAGCAACTCTGGAGCCTTCTCGAAGCCTTCGAAAACGTCCTCCTCGACATGCAGCTTCCCCTCGGCAACCCAGCGGCCCAACTGTGCGGCACCCTCGGCCAACCGGTCGCGGTAGAAGAACAGCAGGATACCCTGCACGGTAAGCATGTGAGTGCAGATACGCATGTAGTTGGTCGGCCCCTGGAGCTTGACATCGACGTAGCCCGAAGACATGGCGCCGCAGATGAGAACACGGCCGCGGGGCGCCATGTGCAATAGCAGCGTGTCGAGCATGTCACCGCCCACGTTGTCGAAGTAGGCGTCCACGCCATCTGGGCAGAGTTCACGCAGCTGTGCGTCGAGATTGCTGTTCTTGTAGTCGATGGCAGCATCGTAGCCAGCTTTTTCCACGATCCAGCGACACTTCTCGGGGCCTCCGGCGATTCCGACCACCTTCTTGGCGCCGAGCGCCTTGGCAATCCCACCCGCCAGCGAGCCGGTGGAACCTGTGGCAGCTGACACCACCACGGTGTCGCCAGGTTTGACCTTGAGCCCGTCGGTCACGCCAAAGTACGCGGTCAACCCGCCCACTCCGAACACGCCCAGATTCCAAGAGAGCGGGTAGTCGGCCTTGGGGAGAACACGCAGAGGCATCGGCCCATCGGAGCGAGCGATAACGTAATCCTGCCAGCTCATGAAGCCCTCGACGAGATCGCCGGCTGCATAAGCTGAATCGCAAGACTCGACGACCTGCCCGATGCCCATGGTGCGCATTGGCTCGCCGATCTGGATCGAGGGCATGTAGCCGCCGTCCTCGGTGAGCCAGATGCGCTGGCTCGCGTCATAGCCGAAGTACAGCATACGTACCAGCACGTCCCCCTCGCAGAGGGTGGGGATTAGCCCATCGTTGTAGCGGAAATCGCTTGGTTTAACGGCCCCTTCGGGGCGGTGTGCCAGCAGCCACTGACGATTGATGGATAGCTTGGACATGTTGTTACCTGCTTTCATTTATGGCTGCGGGGCGAGGATTCGCGTCATGGTCGCCGGCAGGTCCAGCTCGTGTTCACGGGCTTGCTTAAGCGCCAACATGGATTCGACACCCTTTACAAACTCGGTGCCTGCCATGACCGAGCGCAAGCCTTCGTTCTCAGCGGCAAGGGCGGCGAACATGGAATCGACCATCGGCGCGTATACCTGTTTGAAGGTGTTATGATGCATCGCGATCACCGGCGCGGAACGGCGGGCTATCCGCGCAGCGAGGTCATCCACGTAGGCGTCTAACTCATTGGGCGGTAGGGCACGGTTGATGAGACCATAGGCTTCTGCTTCGACTCCGCTAAAGTCACGTGCGCTAAGCAGGAACTCCAGTGCCCGCGCCGGTCCCGCCACCATGGCGATGCGTGTGGTGCCGCCGCCTGCTGCGAGGAATCCGGCGGCGGCTTCGGGAGAGCAGAATTTCGCATCCACGCTGGCGAAGCGCATGGAAAGGCCGAGGATGAACTCAAGCCCTCCGCCCCGGCAGCGTCCGGACACCTTGGCGATGGTCACCTGCGGAAGAGCCTGCCATGACAGCGCCAGTGACTGAAGCACGTTGATATCGGGGTACTTGCTGGCCTTGGAGGGATCGGCGGCAGACTTGACCAGATCTTCCAGATCGAAGTGGGCGATGAAGAAATCGGGATCAGCGCTGTCGAGGATGACAACCTTGACCGTGGGATCGGCAAACAGTCGACCGCTAAGCTGAAACAGCTCTTCAGTCATCTTGATGTTGATCAGGTTGATCGGAGGGTTGGACAGGGTCACTCGCAGAACGGCGCCCTCCTGTTTCAAGGAAAATGTTTGGAAGCTCATGTATGGTTCCTCCTGGATGGTTAGGTGTACTAAGGGGCTCAAACAACCTGCTCGATCTTAATCGAGGCGTAACCGTAGCTTTGCAGGGCGCCCATCAGCTCGCGGTGCCCGAAGACTTCGCTTGGCGAACGCAGGCCGGTCACGCGGGGCGTTTCCACCGAAAGGCGGCGGGCAGCGTATGCCTGCAGCAGTCCGGTCGTGAAATAGCCGCCGGTGCTAAAAATGGTGCTCTTGACCGCAACGTTGTTACCCGTTCCCAGACAGATATCCATGGAGCGATGGACCTGACGCGACTCACGCGGCGGAGAGTTCGGGGTGATGCCATGAGCCATGTGATCGAGCACCATGCGCAACTGTTCTTCCGGGATCCACTGAAGTTGGACTTTGTAGGCGCGCTCCAGTTCATGCTCTTTTTTGTAGAGTTCCTGGTTCCAGATAGCGACGTCCATCTTGCAGTTACGCACGCGCCCGTCACGGCTGAACCAGATCGGGTTGGACGAACCTCCCCAGTTTGAAGTAACCAGAACCTCGCCCGAGGGGGTGCATACCTTGCCATTTTCGATCCCTGCGTAGCGCACCAGTTCCCCGTCTTTAAGGTGGTAGCTAGGATGGCGCACGGCATCGAGAATCGTCTGCGTCGAGGCGATTGTCGGCACGGCATTCCCTATGGCGTGCAGGCGCAACGAATCGACTCCGGGAGTTTCAAGGCAGTAGCGCGCGCCGATTTCACTCATGCCGTACATATAGGCCGTAGAAGGCACCATCGCCAGACCGGCCTTGGCGAAGTCGCGACCGAAATGCTCGTCGAGCTGAAGGATGGCGGACTGCTCTCCGGTGGTGTCAAGGTAGTGCACCCCCGTGCGAAGGCAGGCTTCAGCAACTTCAAGGTTGTAGCGCATGAATGGGCCCACGGTGTTGCACATGACCTTGCGCCCGGTCAGCAGTTTGGTAAGTGCTTCCACGGAGTGCTCAACCTCTACGATCTCGTAACGCGCATTCTCTATACCCGGCACGAGTCGCATCGCCTCTTCGATGCGCTCGCGACTACGGCCTGCGGCCACAAAGGGCACTCCCAGGTCGCGTAGATGCTCGGCGACGAGCCGACAGGTGTAACCACTTGCTCCGTAAATAACAACGGGATATTCTGAACTCATGGGTATCTCCTTTTTCTTTTATCGCTTATCTATCTCAGACTAGGCTAACACCACCATCGATGACGAGCCCAGTGCCGGTCACATAGGTCGCTGCATCCGAGCACAAGTACATGACCGCTCCGACGATCTCATCCGGAGTCGCCGGCCGCCCCATCGGAAGCATGGTCACCAGTAACTGCTGCACTTCTTTGGGTGCTGATTGCAGCATCGGAGTATTGACTGGCGCCGGGCAAACCGCGTTGATTCTGACTCCCTTCTTCACATACTCGAAAGCAACCGCCTTGGTCAGCCCCATCACTCCGTGCTTGGATGCCGTGTAGATAGTATCCACCGGGTCCACGGAAATGCCGGCAAGGGATGCGACATTGACAATGGCCCCGCCCCCCTGTTTTTCCATCTGGCGGAGTTCCTCCTTCATGCAGAGGAAGACTCCCTTAAGGTTCACATTCATGAGGCGGTCCCACAGGGCGTCGTCCAATTCCGTGAAAGGCACCGGCGCTGTCGTGTGGATTCCTGCATTATTGATGGCATAATCAAGCTGACCGAATTGACTGACCGCGGTCTCTACCATTCTCTGCACATCCTCTTTGTTAGCGACGTTGCACTCGACAAAAACAGCTTTGCCGCCAGCCTCTTGAATCAACCCGACGGTCTCTTCGCCGGCCGCTGTGTTAACATCAGCAACGACGACGCCTATTCCTTCACGTGCGAACGCGAATGCGATCGCTCTGCCGATCCCCATTCCGGCGCCTGTGACGAGCGCGCTCTTTCCCGAAAGTGTTCCAAACATGTTGTGTCACTCCTTTCTTCGTCAAAAATAACCTGTCTTCACCAAATATTCGAACATCGGGTGTCGTCAACATAATAAAAAAGACAGCGTTCTGCGACGTCTAAACGGACTATTTTTAATGTTTTTTCGAATAGTCCAAAAAGACGATTAGCGGTATCATTATGCTGCGACAAGATCTCCATATCATTGCAACACAAAGATATTATTAACATATCAGTTGTATTCACCTGAATCAGACAGGGTTTTCGAAGTAAGGGTCTGGCATGAGAAGTCGCATGGTATCAAGTCTCCATTTCGTGCACTTCTCATTACTTCTGATGCTCGCTCCCGGTATAACCTCTTAACATCGTTATAATTGGGACGACGCAGACCGTGCCATAATTGATGGGTTTTTTAAACCTGGAAGGGTTCCTGCAACGTTTGAGGCGGGTACAGAGAAGGTTTTCGGGATGTGCAGACAGGCTGGAGTTTGCAATTGGAGGCATGAATTAGATCAAGGTACGGCGGCGAAACAGCTTATTTTATCAGGCCATAACTCCTGGTAAGGGCTATACGCATTTATTCCTGGACGGCTATTTTTGTTTTGCCGAAGATCAATGCAACCCAGATACTGATTTCGTACATCAGGTAGAGTGGCACCATGATGACGAACATAGTGATAAGGTCGGCGTGGAAGGCAGCAATGATAGAGCTGATCAGCAGGGCATACTTGCGGTTGGGTGCCAGCATTTTGTAACTGACGATGCCGAAGCGGGAGAGAAGGAGGGTTAGAACCGGCAACTCGAATATCAGGCCGAACACCAGTATCAGACGCAGGCAGAAATTGACGTAGGCGCTGATGTTGAACCAGCTTTGCAGCCCTTCGGATTCATAGGAAAGTGAAAAGTTGATGATCACCGGCCAGATGACGACCAGGAAGAACATGGCACCAATACAGAATGTGACCGAGGCGGCAGTGACGAAGGGGACGACCATGCGTCGTTCCTTGCGGGTCAGGCCGGGAGCGATGAACAGCCACAATTGCAGGAAAATAACCGGCAGAACAAGAATGAATCCGGACATCATAGCAATCTTGCACTGCATGAAAAACGGTTCCATCGGAGCGCTGAAGTTGAGAACACGTTTTTTGAACGGCGCGGCAAGCTCCTGTTCAAGCTTGAAGTGGGCGTAGAGCGCCGGTGCCCGGTTTTTGACTTCGAGATATGCTTTTTTCTTTATCTCGGTCAGGTAGGTTTGTCCTGTTAACGGTTTCTCGACAAATCGCAGGATGCCATCCGAGAAGTTCCAGGCAATACCCATACCGACAACCACAGCGACCGCGACGATAATTAATCGTTTGCGCAGCTCTACCAAATGTTCAATGAACGGGACAACTCTTTCTTCATTCATGGGTATCTTTTCTACTCCGGTTTTTGTGTCAGACGCATTAATCTCCCTTTTTGGGATTTAATTCGACCGCATCCTTGCCATCAGCCGCTTTCCTGAAATTACTAATGGTTTTACCGATCGAGCTGCCAATTTCCGGCAACTTGCCGACACCAAATACCATCATCACGATGAATCCAATTAAAAGTAATTCGGGGGTACCAAAACCAAACATGACGTTATCTCCTTTTGTGTTTAAAATGATATGACAACTCCGACTGTTTAAACCGGCTTTTCTTGTGTCTCCGAATTGTTTAAAACTTTCTTGGGATCCTTTTCTGCGGCGTCGGGTTCTTTGACGGCAGCTTCTTTGACAACAGGTTCTTTAATGTCTGCAACTTTAATGTTCTCTTCCATGGTCTGCTTGAAACCTTCCGTCGCCCGCTTGAATTCGGAGAGTCCTTTCCCCAGTGAACGAGCAAGTTCGGGAAGTTTTTGCGGCCCGATTACAATAAGCGCAATAGCCATAATGATGAGAAGTTCCGGCATACCTATTCCAAACATAAATCTTTCTCCCTTTCGGAGTTTTTTTCTCATCATGGAACGTCCAAGCAGTTAAACGCCAGGTTGGTCCTTAACTTAACACTCTTTTTTGGGGTTCATCTCGACCTGATCCTTGACATCAACAGCCTTTCTGAAGTTGCTAATGGCCTTGCCGAACGAACTGCCTATTTCCGGCAGTCTCCCGACTCCAAATATCAACATCACAATAGCCCCAATAATAAGTAATTCAGGTACGCCAAATCCAAACATAGATACAATCTCCTTTTGAATTTTAATTTTACTACATACGAAGCATCATCTGTAGCAATGAATAGCTATTCTAGTATATTGATGCTGCGGTAGCGGCTGTCGTAATTCACCTTTCCTCGACGAATTGCAGGGATTCGATCATCCCGCCAGCAGGTGCCCCATCTTTTGTCGTTTGGTCCGGAGGTAGCCGATGTTGCTGCGTGTGGCAACCGTTTCCAGTGGCAGCCGTTCGAAAATTTCAAGGCCATGTCCTTGCAGGCCGATTACTTTACTTGGGTTATTTGTCAGAAGCCTGATTTTGCGGGCGCCGAGGTCTCTTAATATTTGGGCACCAATGCCATATTCGCGGAGGTCGGCTTTGAAGCCGAGCTCTTCGTTGGCTTCGACGGTGTCTTTGCCGCAGTCCTGGAGGGCATAGGCTTTGAGCTTGTTGATCAGGCCGATGCCACGCCCTTCCTGGCGCAGGTAGAGGATGATGCCGCTGCCGTGAGTGCTGATCCTTTCCATGGCAAGTTCAAGTTGACTGCCGCAGTCGCAGCGCAGGCTGCCGAAGACGTCGCCGGTCATGCATTCTGAGTGGACCCGCACGAGTACCGGCTTGTCGCTGTCGATGTCCCCTTTGACGAGGGCAAGGTGTTCACAGCCATCAACATCGTTGGAATAGGATATGATGTAAAAATCACCGTGGCGGGTCGGGAGGATGGCTTGGGCGCTGCGCCTGACGAGGTTTTCGTGTTTGAGACGGTAGGCAACGAGGTCGGCGACGGTACAGAGTTTTATGCCGTGTTCGAGGGCAAATCTTTTGAGTTGCGGCATACGAGACATGGTGCCGTCGTCGTTCATAATTTCACAGATGACGCCGGCAGGTTTCAGCCCCGCAAGGCGAGCGAGGTCTACGGAGCCTTCGGTCTGACCGGTGCGGACGAGGACGCCGCCGTCTTTGGCCCGCAGTGGAAAGATGTGACCGGGGCGGGACAAGTCCGATGGCGTGCATTCTTCTGCAATGGCAACCTGAATGGTGCGAGCGCGGTCGGCTACTGAGATGCCGGTGGTAACGCCGGTTGCAGCTTCGATGGAAACGGTGAAGCCGGTGCCGAAGGATGATGTGTTGTGGTCAACCATCATCGGGAGTCCAAGTTGGTCGCAAGTTTCTCCGGTAAGTGTGAGGCAGATGAGTCCACGGCCAAAGTGGGCCATGAAGTTGACCGCTTCGGGGGTGGCAAATTCGGCGGCCATGGTAAGGTCGCCTTCGTTCTCACGGTCTTCGTCATCTACGAGAATGACCATCTTGCCGGTGCGGATGTCTTCTATTGCTGCTTCTATGCTACATGGTGCCATAGTCTGCTCCTGTGGCTGATTGAAACTTTCCGGATAATGGTGTTGTGGTTAAAAAAGTCCCGTGAAGGTATCCCTCCACGGGTTCAGCTACGCAGGTTGGGGACAGGCCAGCCCCTGGTTCTGCGAAGGACAACACTGTTTTTCATGCAGGGTTTCATGCAACGGGCAAAACAAATCCCATCATGAGACTGGTGGCAACGCCCAGCTCGATATTCAGTTTGTCGGCAATCTCACCCAGAATGGGGGCATACGCGATCATATCCACATATATCGAACAGATGGCCAGATATCCAGCCAACAATACCAGCCACTGGTACCCCGTGTACTCCTCAACATGTTCTATGTGTCACCTCGCATGTGGGTTTAGACAGGGGGTAGGCGTATATCTGTTCTGCCTACCTGAGCGGCGTTTCAGAGTGTCACACCATCATCAAAACAGCGAATTGCCGCTTGCGGTCTTCTCCGGCACCGGAATATCAAAACCCCAGTGTTCCACCAGTTTGCCCTTTTCCAGCCGGAACATATCAAAGGAAGCCATGCCCCGGTCACCGGGTTTTACATCGAAGTGGCTGAACAGGGTTACCAAATTCCCCTCGGCCACGACTTTTTTGATATTCACCTTCAGCTCGGGATTTGTCTGGGTAAGCCAGGTAGCAAATTCTACGAATGCCTGCGGGCCATCAGCAGCCAGCGGATGATGCTGGGTATAGCTGGGTCCGAAGTACTTCGCGGCAGCCTCCTTGGGATTCTTCTTGTTAAACGCCAGATCGTAGAACTCTTTTACTACGCGCTTGTTCGTTTCCAGTTGCGCCTTGCTCTTGTCCTGCGCCAGGCCGGCCAGTGGAAACATAAGCAGAGCGAAAAATACCGTCATCAATAAACCGGTTTTTCTGTTGATGGTCATGTAGATCCTCTCTTTGGATGAGTAACGTATCCCCCGGCAGAGCCGGGGGAGGCAAAACTGTGAACCGCTCGATGCAGTGTTTTCACATGATTAAACGCCACTGACGGCATTCTTGGCGGCAAGCCAGCTGAATGTCATGGAATGACCCGAAAGACTCATGGGAACCTGTGGAGCATAGATGTTGCCATAGAAGCCACCGGCCGGATTTCCACCCGCAAACAACCCGGGGATAACTTTTTGATTTTCGTCGAGCACGCTTAAATTCGTATCAGTTATAAGACCGCCGCATGTGGTCATGTATGAAGTGCCCATCTGAGCCGCATAGAACGGCCCTGTGTCAACCGTCGACAAATACTTTTTCGGCTTGTAGTACATAGTATCCTTACCTGCCTCAACCATCGCATTGTATTCACTGAGAGTCTTCTTGAAAGCGGCGCCATCTACAACTCCCATCTTCTTGATGAGTTCTTCGATGGTATTTGCCTTAATCGCCATACCGGACTTAACGTTGGCCTCCATGCGCTCGTCGGAGTCGTTTCCGTCCATCAGGCGATCCATGTGGTGCGGGATGATCTTCGTCTTCCACTGGCTATCCCAGACGCCCCAGTACATATGGTCGGGCTGAGCATCAATAGTGGTAGCTGACATGAAGTAACCCACTTCCTCATTAATAAAACGCTTTCCTAAATTGTTGACCCATAGACAGGGAGCCATAGGCGTAGAGGGCATGTTCCATTCACGCCACGGCACAACGTGTGCCTGTGCTTCAGGTGGCATAATCTTATCTTTGCTTTTCATGGCCTTAGCCATCGCGGCGGTACCCATTACGTGAGAGGTGAACTGATCGTCCATCTTGGCGCCTGCCCAGACTGCCATCTTATGGCCGTCGCCTGTAAACCATCTCTGCCACGTCCTGCACATGCGCAGACCGATTGGGTAGTAGGCCTTTAGCATCTCATCATTATAATCAAACCCGCCCGTGGCAAGAACGACGCCCTTCTTGGCCACATACTTGATGTACTCACCGGCAGCGTTTTGCGCGATAACGCCGATGACTCGCTTGGTGGGATCCTTTTCCCAACCTGGTTCTCTCACCAGTTGATGCGCTGAAGTGGTGAAGTCATACGTTACGCCCTTGCTCATCGAATATTTATAGAGTATTGACAGCCAATCGACGTCTTGTGGGCCTGCCCACGCAGAGACACCAGGAATATTTGAGGAACCGAATTGATGTTGAAGAGGATAGAATTGCCAATAGGAATCTCTGACCGAAAGAGGATTCGCGCGCATGGCTGCCTGAGCCTCTTCGATTGTTTTGTTGTGATTATAGTAGCCAAAGAGGCCACCCACCTGCACTTTGATGCCACCATTCTCAATGATAGGAATAAACCAGTCGGCAAATTCTCCGGACTTATCGGCCCACAGTTTGATTATCTCAAACTTACCTGTGGCGTTTTGAGATCCCCACAAGTCTTTGACGAGCGCCTCCTTCTCCTCTTCGGTGCACATGACACCCAGTTCTTTCAGACGTTTACTCCCAAAGCAGGAAAAACCAGTCGGGCGAGTCGAAACGATAGTACTTTGCTTATCAATAACGTGTACCCTGGCGCCCATCTCTGCAGCAATGGCGGCAGCAGGAATGCCCGAGACGCCTGCACCGATCACAAGCACGTCTACGGTTACGGTCTTTTTGATCTGACTGTCTTTGATCGGGGGGGGCGGAATCAAGAAACTCAATTGTTTCGAGTCGTTTGTATTTTTATCTGTACCGGTGATTGCGTTGGCAGTATTCGAGTACCCGGCCAAAGCCACCGTCCCCATAGCCACACCGCCGACTTTCAAAAAGCTACGGCGGGACAACGTATTCTTTTCTAATTCCTGCTCATTCTGTTCACTCATGTTCAATCCTTTCGTACTTGAATTTTCCATAACTTAATGGATAAACAACATAGTCAGATATTACTGGGTAGCCAAATAATCTACGATTGCTTGTAACTGTTCATCATTCAATTTAAACGTCATGCCAGATGCCTTGATTCCCGCCAAGGGAAGCTTAGATTTGGATTCCGCTGTATGACACTCCATACAGGATTCTTCAAATTGGTCCTTGCCAGACAACGGCGCGGTAGTAGTACTGCCTGACGCTGCTTTTTCGTATATTGCTTTATTTTCAATACCACAACCGCTGAACGCCGCTAAAAAAGTCGACAATATTGCAAAAAGCAGATATCTATTTATTTTCATCTCACACTAAATCCTTTCTGTAAGTAATCTGCAGTTTTTGATTACTTTGTATTGGCTTCTAATGCCCACTGTTAGCTATTTTTCTCTTTCTCCCCCCCCTTTCAATTAGAATAGTTAAGCGGCTATACTCGACCTCAGCAGTTTAAACAGTTCCTGCTGCGAGTGCCTTTCCTGTCAAGTACCCAAAGGTCAAGCAGTTAGCGCCGAGATTCATGCCCGTAACCAGGAATGTGTAACAGTTATTATACATATCACCAACAAGGCTACCGACACCGAAGAGGCCTGGAATCACCTCGTCGTTTTTATCCAGTATCTGCATCTTGGTATTAGTGCGAAGGCCGCCCGTTACCGCGAACATCATTGGCGAAAACGTGTTTCCATAGAATGGACCTGCCTCAATTGGTACCAGCAGCTCCGACCTCTTATGGAAGTCCTCATCGATACGTTTTTTACAGAGAGCATTGTATCTGTCCACTGTCGCTTTGAGCGCACTAGCCGGCAAGCCCAGTTTCGTCGCAAGATCAATCAAAGTATCGGCCTTGACTATTCCGCTTGCTGGATTGTCCCAACCTGTAATCACATCCGTTTGGGACATCCCGGGGGAACCGTAGTAACTGCCGAAGGGGTACCAGGTGGTTGATATTTCCGCAAGTTTGGTAGTCCATATTCCGAACACCTTCTGTTCCGGTTGTGACATGATGTCATAGGCTGCAAACGAAATTACAGTATCCTCATTGCTGTATCGCTCGGCATTCTTGTTCACCATCAAGCTGGGACAGGCACCGTAGGGGTGGGGGCTAACTCCTGGAGCACCTACACACATGGGCGCAGCGTGCGGCACCTTCTGCCATGCAGCACCGACCCAGAGTCCCATCTTCTGGCCGTCACCAGTGTTGGGGGACAGACCTTGCATGCCCACAACCTTGGGGCAATACTTTGCAAGCATCTCCGGGTCACCTGTGATGTCTCCCGTTGCAAGCACAATGGCCTTCGAACCGATATACTTTGTGTAGGTGCCATCGCTTGTCTTTGCAATTACCGCAGTCACGCGCCCGCTACTGCTCCGAACAAGCTGTTCTGCAACCGTATTATAATTGATCTCAACTCCTGACTTCATGGCTGTGGCGGCAAGTACACTGGCGACCTGAGGTTGGCTGTCACCTCCAAGTTGAACATCTGCCCCAATCCAAGAGTGAGCGCCGATATGCGCCGTCAGTACACCGGACGGGTCGTCAAAACTAAGCCGCTCAATGACGGTCGTATAACCGGCAGCTTCCATCTTGTCCATCAACCAATTCATAGCTTCGCCGCTATTCTTGTAGAATAGAGACCACTTCCTTTGGTCGGGGTGAAATGAAGCACTCGCCATCTCAGCCCTGACTGCCTTATTAATGTCGTAGTTAAACCCAAGCTTCTTCATAATTCTCGAGTTATACGCGTGGTTAGAACCTCCATAGCCTACTGGTTTTGGACTCTTGGCTATCACAATAACTTTGGCGCCACTCTCGGCCGCAGTGTTCGCACAGACGAGACCAGACGTGCCAGCTCCAATCACGATGATTTCGGCATTGACAGTCCTGGTTATATTAGAATCGGCAATCGCTGCCGGTGGAATTTCGAAGGCCCACGGTTTCGCAGCTGTCTCAATTGTCTGGTGTTCAGTTGTACTCGGCCTTGTACCTGTGTCGCGGCCTTTGACAATTCCGGTGGCATTTTGCGAGCACCCGACCAAAACCGCCGTCCCCATGGCAGCACCACCGACTTTCAAAAAGCCACGGCGGGACAACTTATTCTTTGCTAATTCCTGCTCATTGTGTTCACTCATGTCATGTTCAATTCCTTTGCACTTGAATTTTCCTATAAACGAGTGATTCAATAATCAACCTTAAAACGTGGAGGTTGCTTGGTCTTATAGAAGCTGTTGCCCCACCCAATATCCTTTTCCTGCACCAATCTCCTGAAATGGCCACGAGCCTCAACTCGCTCCAATATTTTTGAAAGCCATTCTTGAATCAATGGATCGTGTGCTTTTTCCATGATCGTCCAATCAATTTCTATGGCTCCATGTGGGCAAGTCTGCTCACAGAGGAAACACCTGTTTCCTATTCCTGCCTCGCATGTCATACGCAGGTCCGACCCCTCGGCTCCTGAAAAAACGATCTTGCCAGTAGGGCAAACATCTCTACAGTGGGTACATGTGGGATACCTGCATTTTTCTGTGTTAAGCTTGAAAACAGTGCTGGCGTCGGCTTCCTTACATGCCATAAGCAGGTCTATTCGCCTCAGATCGAATGGGTCATAAATCGCATCGTATTCGTTACCCTTAGGAAAGTCAGGAATGAGTTGGGTTTCACCAAGAGATATCCGACGACTGCGTTCCACCATTTCTCTTCCGAAGTATTTTGCTTCATCTAGATCAATCTGATCAGGATGTCCGTCAGTATAATAAGGCTTTGGAATAGCAGGATACAGTACGCTCCCAAACCAGTCTTTCCAGCCGATAACCGTCAAACCCCTTTGCGCTATCCCCGACACGACACTTGAAATATAGTGGCCCGCAAAAGCTCCATGCGTACAGAATACAAAGCCGTGCTTCCCATCGGCAGCCCCCATGGCCCAGTCAATGAAGTCCCGGATATTGCCGGGCTCTTTGAAGTTTATCACCGGGCTGCCGATACCAATCAGGTCGTAATCGCCCAGAATCCGAGGGTTTACGTCATTTATTCGCAGGATATCACATTGTTCAACAGTCTGGCTCATACCTGCATGAATCGCCTGAGCAATTTTCTTAGTGTTTCCCGTCTGTGAATAGTAAATCACTATGGCTTTCATTATTCTAAACACCTCCCTGAAGGCGCAGCTTTTTTAAATTGAGACTTCTAAAGCCAAGCTACAGCCAGAACCGTGCCAACAATTACAACATCAGTAAACAAGCGTTCTAATGGTGAAAACGGTAGTAAGCGTCTCTCTTGGTTACCATATTTGAGAAATTTATTTGACGTATTTAAAAAACTGACACATTTTTACTATATGTAGTAAATGTGGCTGACTGGTTGTATTTCGCAATCTGATCATGATGCGAATCATTGAAGGGAAAAGATGGTTCCGCACAAATTCTTTTTAAAATCTGGTTGCTACATACAAGGCTTTTTCGATTGCCACTCGTTTGAATTGCTCTGCCACATCAGGCATTGCGTCGACCCCCTCCACCACAATTGCTTCGAAGTCGTCTATCCCCATGAAGCGCATTATTGATCTTAGATACGGTACCGAATGGTCCTCTTCTTTTCCGTAGTGGAAACCACCAGAAGAATGGATGTGGAGGCATTTTCTTCCCTGGTTTTTCAGAAGACCCACTGGACCTGCTGGGGTATCCGCATAAGTTTTGCCGGCAACACAGATCGTATCGATATACATCTTTAACTCTGCCGGGAACCCCAGATTGAACATCGGTGTTACGAATATGTACTTGTCTGCCGCAACAAACTGGTCGGCGCGCATCCAAATTCGACCGATCTTGCGCTGTTCGTCATAGTTCAGCGAATCGAATGCCACCCCATCGCGCATATTTTTCAAACCGTTCAGAACATCGATATCGATCCGTTGAATGTTGTCGCGATAGAGGTCAACGCAATCGATTTCATCATGAGGATCGATCTGTTGATATTTCTCCAGGAACGCCTTGCCAATAGAGAGACTACAGGAATTTTCCACAAGCTTTAGATTACAGGTTATATAGAGTAGCTTTGCCATGAGGCTCTCCTTTAATTAGCGGTGAACTGTGATTTATCAGCCCATTAGACCTTCAAACACCCTCTTTTTGAGGCTCCAAAAGTGAGATTGTCACGAAAGGCGGCAACTAACTGGAATCAGCTAAATAAACTGCTGTCATTGCGATAGATATGCCAATAATAATAACCAAACAAACCAGATAGTTAGATACTCTTAAGTTAGCATTGTTATCAGTGTTGCAAAAAATATCTCATATTTGGGAAGTATGTTGCTATTTGTTCCCATATAAAGTAAATAGGTGCCGTTTACTAAAACGACGTCTTATCCGGGAGGGATTGCAGTGACTGTCGACAAAGATGAGTTCTTTAGAGAAGTAACTCTCAGGATATGTAGTAGCCTTCACATTAGTACTGCCATGAAACGGGTGTTCGAGTATTTGAAAGAACACTTTCCCTTAAACGTGTTGTACCTTGGGACTATCGACACTAGCCGCGACGCGTTCCGTTTTATTGCCTCAACAACCGATGGCAGTCAGGTAAATGAAGAGTTTATTCGAATCCCAAGAAAACTCTGGGAACTGGGACTAAACGTTCGGACACCGTTCACCATGTCAGCTTCCGACACGGATCCTGACATTCGAGCTATTGCCCCCTATTTCAGGCTAGAGGGAAATACTGCTCATGCCCTGCCGCTCTGGATTGAAAACGTTCGAGCTATTGCCCCCTATTTCAGGCTAGAGGGAAATACTGCTCTTGTCCTGCCGCTCTGGATTGAAAACGAACGTATCGGCTTCATGGGCCTCCACGCCAACGGTGAAAACATGTATACCACCAACCATGTTGAGCTGATTGGTGTCGTGGCTAAGCCGGTTGCCATAGCACTTGCCAATGCCATGGACTACAAAGCGATACTTCAGGAACGAGATATACTTATCGATGACAAACGCTTCCTGAATAGAGAAATTTTCGGTAATGCGGGGGACGAGATCATCGGAGGGAATTCGGGGTTGCGCAATGTGATGGAGATGGTGCAACAGGTGGCGACGAAAAAAACCTCCGTGCTTTTACTTGGAGAAACGGGAACAGGGAAGGAAGTAATTGCCAGCGCGATTCATTTTACCTCGCCGCGCAAGGATGGTCCCTTTATCAAGGTCAACTGCGGCGCAATACCTGAAAACCTCATTGACAGCGAGTTGTTCGGCCATGAAAAGGGTGCATTCACCGGAGCGTTTGCAGAAAAGCGGGGACGGTTCGAGCGGGCCAATGGCGGTACCCTTTTTCTCGACGAGATCGGTGAGCTGCCACTTCAGAGCCAGGTGAGGTTGTTGCGGGTTCTGCAGAACAGACAGATAAACCGGGTTGGTGGGGAAAAACTTATTCCTGTTGATGTACGGATCATAGCGGCTACCAATCGCAATCTCAAGGAGATGATATCTGAAGGCCGGTTTCGGGAAGACCTTTGGTATCGACTGAACGTCTTCCCCATCAATGTGCCTCCTCTCCGGGATCGGAAAGAGGATATTCCCGCTTTGGTCCGTCATTTTGTTATGCAGAAGAGTCACGAACTCGGAATTACCGTCCCTCCTCTAATTATTCCAGACGCCCTGGAAAAGCTGATGAACTATGGCTGGCCGGGGAATGTCCGTGAGCTGGAAAACCTGGTGGAAAGGGAGTTGATCTGCCATCGCGGAGGGCAACTGAAATTCGATTGCCTTTACCCAGACGGTAAAGTCTGTGAAATAGCTCCCATACAAGAAGCGACGGCTGATGTCGCTTCAAGCCTGGACGACGCGATGCGCTTGCATATCAGCAAAGCTCTTAAAACGACCAAGGGTAAGATAAACGGTCCCGGTGGAGCAGCAGAGTTGCTCGGCATCATTCCGAATACGTTGAGAGGGCGAATGCGTAAGCTTGGCATTGATCTTCCCCCCGGAAACTGACCAAGAAATTTTATTTTATCAGGCCGTAACTCCTGGCAAGGGCTACTGCCTGGGTCCGATTGGTTGCTCCCAGTTTGGGGTAGGTGTTGCGTAGATGAGATCGAACTGTATGTACGGAGATGAAGAGCTTGTCGGCGGCCTCTTCGTTGGAAAGACCCTTGGCGAGTTGCGCGAGGATCGCGATTTCCCGGTCGGTAAGTACTTCCTGGAGGGTGGGGAGCAGGCCGGAAGAATCTCTGTAATCGGGTTTCACCGAACCGAATCCCTGAATAATGCGTTGCAGGTACACCGGTGAGAGTTCATCGAGGTGGTCCCTTTCGGAGGAGGGAGTGGACTCTTGGAGCTTACTCAGTAACATTAATACCGGGTCTCCCTCGTCAATAAAGCTGCGGATGAAACCGCTTGTTTGGGCGGTGACAACTGTTTCCTTGAGAGCACGCAGGGCACTTCGCCTCTCTCCGCAACTTTCATAGGCTTTCACCAGTAAAAGACGCGAGACGATAAGCTGGCGTTTACGACCGGATGTTTCCGCTACATTTATTGCTATTTTCAGTGCCTCAATGCTCTCCCGGGCCTGCCCCTTTGCAATCGCAATACGGAGAGAGGAAAGTTCCGTTGTATCAGGATCATTGCCCCGCATGCACCTGTTGCTGAACCGGCGCCATACTTTTTCGTCATTAGAATTCCGGATAATTTGCACCGCCTCCTCAACGTCGCCGCGCAGAATTGCAATCCGGCTCTTTTCCAGGCGTGCCGTTGCGCCGCACCGCTCGATATCCAGTTCCACGCCGAGTCGTTCCAGATCTGTCAGGCAGTTTACCGCTGAGATCCACTCTCCCCGTGAGGCGTGGATTCTCGCCAGGGTGCGCAGGGCTATGATCACCCCATCCGGTGGACTCGCCACTTCCAGCAGGGAGCGAAATGAAAGCAGGAGTTTTTCCGCTTCTCCAAGTTCATTCATCTCGTACAGTATCTCTGCTTTCGTTATTGCAACGGCGGCCGCTGCTATCGAATAGCGAGCGGGCTCATTTTCTATTTTTTCCTGGACCACCCGGAGGATGCCGAGGGCTTCCTGCAATCTCCCTTGGGTAAACTCAAGGTTCGCCAAGACCCACTTATTGTAGATGTTGTGAATAAGAGGTTCAGGCTGCAGCATTTCAGTGCGCCTGCCAATTGCCACCCCCCGTCTGTAGCACTTGAGAGCCTCCTCAAAATTTCCTGCTGATGTTTTTACCGCACATCCTATATTGTAAAGCGCCCCTCTTGTCAGAAGGGTAATACGGTCTGTCTCCGCACGCTCATCAATTTGCAACTGGTCTTCGTCAACCACCCGCTCACACTCATCCATCTTGTCGGTGAAGAGAAGAATTTGCGCCTTCATCGGGCGCAGATTTTCGATGAGCACCACTTTGCCTGAGTTTCTCCAGATTTCTGTGATCCAGTCGATTATCGTAGTGGCCTGCTCGTACCGTAACTCGAAGATCAGCGAGTAGATGTAGGTGCACACAAGTTCGTGATAACGGGCCAGGATCTGCTGGGGTATCGTCCGTCCCCACTTGATGAGGGTTGCAGCAAGACCACCCTCCATCATGCCTACGGCGCATCGGTCCATCATCTCGGCTGCTGCATCGAAATCGCTCGCATCCAGGGAGTGCTGAGCCGCCTCCTGGAAATTCCCTTCCTGCAGGTACCACTGGGCGGCCAGAGCATGCAGTTTCCTGACCAGGTCATCCCCTTTTCTCTCCAACCGGTTGCGGAGGAACTTCGCAAACAGGCCATGGTAGCGGTACCAGCGTCGCTCCTCGTCAAGCGGAACGATGAACAGGTTTGCCCGTTCCAGATGTTCAAGCATCCGGAAGCTGTCACTGCGTCCGGTAACCGCGTTGCAGAGCGATCCGCAGAGCCTGCTCAGCACACTGGTCTGCAGGAGGAAGGTTTCCACCTCCTCCGACTGCCGACTCAGCACATCCTCGGCCAGGTAGACGGAAATCTTGTTGAACGCACCCTGATGTTTCCGTAGGAAGTCTTTGGGGTTCTCGCGCCACGTCGAAACGGTGGTCAGTTGCAGCCCCGCAATCCAACCCTCCATTGAATTCTGGATGTTATCGATGTCATGATCATCAATGACAAGCTCCGGAACCTGCCGAAGGAAACGGCTGGACTCCTCTCTGGTGAAGCGTAACTCTTCGATCCCGATCTCCAACAACTCTCCCGTTGCCTCCATTTTGGCCAGGCCCAGTGCAGGGCTCTGCCTCAGGCCGATCACGAGCCTGTTCCCGGACGGCAGATAATTGATCAGTTGCTGCACAAGCTTAAGAACCACCTCATTACTGATAACATCAAAGTCATCGAGAAACAGCGTGAAGGGGCCGGGCAACTCCGAAAGTTTGTCCATCAGATACAGAATCGTACCCTGGGTCCCGCCACCCGAACCCATGGGATCGCTCACCGATTCCGCCAGTCCCAGGCCGGGAATGCCCATCTGCAGGGCCGCCACCAGATAAGCAAGAAACTGACCCGGATCATTTTCCGGCTCCTCAAGTGATATCCAGGCAACCTGAGCTCCACGATGCTGCAGTATTCGGTACCACTGCACCATAAGGGTGCTTTTTCCGAAACCCGCAGGCGCCCTTGCCACAATCACTCGCGGGAGGTCGTCGGTTTCCAGCCACCCATTGAGGCGATCACGCAATACCAAGTACCGTCCTCCTAACGGCGGGTTCAGTTTCGAGCGAAGTATAGGGAGGTGAATTTTGGGGGTTATCTCAAGCATGGTGCCTTTTCACGCAGATTATAGCCATATCAATAAACAGTGTTATGCGTATTCAGTCTAATTAACATACTTGCTTAACCAAGAACCTGTCAAGAAGGGTTTTCTGAAGATTTTTTGCGTTTAGTGTTCAGGCAACCGGTTTGGCCAAAGGAGATAGCTAACCTGAATGGAGCGTGACATCGTCTTTTTGGACGTTATCAGGAATGCAAATTAGTCTTTTTAGACGATGTGGCCCGCTGATTTTTATTTTATCGTCAATCATCGTTTTAATCTAACCATCTATACAAAAAGGAGAAAAAAATGCCCTATTTCGACCTGAAAACTGACCTGAGCTGGGAAGACATCACCATACGCGATACAGTTCATAAGTTCGCCAAGGAGGTCGTTCGTCCTGTCACCAGAGAACTGGACCGGATGACCGCGCAGGAGGCTATTGCACCCAACTCACCTCTCTACGATTTATACGCCAAGGCATATGAATTAGGATATCACAAAATGCTGTTTCCGGAAATTCTTGGTGGTCCCGGCTTTAGCCCCGCCCAAAAGTCGATCTTTATAGAAGAGTTGGCCTGGGGAAGTTTCGGCTTTTCCGTAGGTCTGGGTGTCGCTCCCTTGCCCTTCTATTTCCTGCTTGGAACCGGGAATCAAGAACTCATCGAGGAGTTCGTAATACCCTTCCTGAACTGCACCGACGGAAGCATTCGTGGCTGTTGGGCCATCAGCGAACCGAACCACGGCACTGACATAGCACACATCGAAGACCCGCTCCTCTGCCAACCCGGATTGAAAGCGGATCTAAGGGCTCGAGAGGACGGCGACTACCTGATCATCAATGGCCAGAAATCGTCCTGGGTTTCTGGAGCCACCATCGCTACCCATGCCATCGTTCATATGCAACTGGATGACTCGATAGGACTCGCCGGAAGCGGGATAGCCTTTGTCCCCCTAAATCTGCCGGGAGTATCCAAAGGGGCGCCCCTGGAAAAACTTGGGCAGCGCGACCTGAATCAGGGAGAACTTTTCTTCGACGATGTCAGGATTCCAAAGAAATGGCTCCTTTTGGGACCCGACATGTACAAAAATGCGATATCCTTGTGTCTGGGACATGCCAACCTCAACATGGCAATCAACTGCACCGGCCTGGCCCGCGCCGCTTACGACGAATCCCTGCACTGGGTGAAGGAGCGGGTTCAGGGTGGGAAAGTCCTCATTGAGCACGACACCACCAAACAACGCCTCTTCACCATGTTCTCACGGGTGGAAACCTGCCGCGCTCTGTCCCGCGCCGTGGCCAATGTCAATTTCGACAATCCTGACCCCTTTACCGAATATTCCATCGCTGCGAAGATCACTACAACGGAGCTTTGCTATCAGAACGCACACGATGCAGTTCAGCTTCATGGAGGGTATGGTCTCACGAGGGAGTATGTCCTTGAGAAGCTTTTCAGGGATGCCAGAGCCACCCTTATTGAAGATGGCACTAATGAAACCTTGGCTAAAAAGGGCGGCTATTACCTGATGGATCTTTATCCAAGACTGAACAAACTGTGACACGGTAATAGCAGGGAACAGCGGGTGAACGTAGATTAATTACAATTCCATATCAAGGATGATATCAAGGCGGCGAGGATTGAGGCTGTGATGCGTACATGAACGTACGTTGAGTAGCCGAAGACGAGCCAACGAAGATAGGGCCTTGATATGGAATTGATATTAGGGGGAAAAGATGAGTGAGATTTTTATCGTTGGAGTAGGGATGACAAAATTTGGCCCAAACCCAATGATGTCTGTGAAGGATATGACACGGGAAGCGGTACAGGAGGCATTGGTCGATGCCGGCGCGCAGATGTCGGACATTGGCGCCGCCTTTTTCACCACGGCAACCCAGTCGCATCTTGAGGGGCAATATGCGGTTCCCGGCCAAATGGCACTACGATCAATGGGATTCAGTAAAATCCCTATGGTTAACGTTGAAAATGCCTGTGCCAGTGGCTCCTCTGCCCTGCACCTCGCAGTCGCATACCTCAAGGCAGGAATGACGGATATTGCCCTTGCCGTCGGTGTCGAAAAAATGGTCATTGAAGACAAGCAGAAGGTGATGGACCTTTTCACCGGCGGAATGGACGTCCACAACAGGGAGGAAACCTTCGCAAACCTCATGAAGCTGGCCGAAGGGATCGAGGCACCGGACGGGGGAGGCCACCGCACTGCCTTCATGGATATCTATGCCTCTTTCGCCCGAACCCACATGAAGGCCTACGGGACCACGCAACGACAGATGGCTGTGGCGGCAGCCAAGAACCATTACCACTCGACACTGAACCCTAAATGCCATTTTCAGATGGACATGAGTGTCGAGGAGGTGTTGGCCGGCCGGCCTCTCGGCTATCCCCTTACGGTTCCCATGTGCTCCCCATTGAGTGACGGCGGAGCAGCAATTGTAGTCTGCAGCAGGGAGGGCCTGAAAAGGTTGCGTTCGGATCGGGCAGTGAAAGTCATGGCTAGCATCCTTGTCACCGGTAGTGACCGGGGTCCAGACGACTGGGGTGCTCATATCACCAGAAGGGCGGCTTTGCTGGCCTATGAAACAGCAGGGATTGGCCCCGACGACATATCAGTAGCGGAAGTCCATGACGCATCTTCCATAGGCGAGATCGTCCAGACGGAAAATCTCGGTTTCTGCAAGCTTGGCGAGGGTGGAGTGCTCGCTGAAAGCGGCGCCACCCGACTTGGTGGGAGGATCCCGGTGAACCCCTCGGGTGGGCTGGTATCCAAGGGGCACCCGATTGGAGCGACCGGGCTCGCCCAGCTCTACGAATTGACCACCCAGTTGCGCAACGAGGCAGGGAAGCGTCAGGTGCCTGGAGCGCGGTTTGCCGTTGCTGAAAACGGAGGTGGCCTGTATGGCATTGAGGAAGCGTGCGCCTGCATCACGATACTTGGCAGGACTTAAGCCGCTCCAACTCCCCCTCAACTTGAATGAGAGCGAAAGAAATTGCTGAGAATCAACACGTATCATGTTGACGGAAAGGAAAAACGGTATGGGTGATCATGTCATCTACGGAGTAAGAAATGCGGTTGCGGTACTGACCTTGAACGGTCCGCCGGTCAATGCTCTCGGACAGACAATGCGCCGGGCCCTCCTTAAGTGTCTGGAAATCGCAATTGCCGACGCTTCCGTTGAGGCGATTGTGATTACCTCCTGCGGTAAAGTATTCTCTGCCGGTGCCGATATCGGTGAGTTTGCCAAAGGAGACTTTGCGGCGGAGCCATACCTGCCGGGGCTTTTGGAACAGATCGAATCGAGTCCGAAACTCGTGGTAGCGGCAATAAACGGCGGCGCCTTCGGCGGAGGCCTGGAAACGGCCCTGGCCTGCCACTACCGTTTCGTTGCGCCCGAAGCGTGGATGGGATTCCCCGAGGTGAACCTCGGCATCCTCCCCGGAGCCGGTGGAACCCAGCGTCTGCCGAGGTTGGTGGGGGTGCAAACAGCACTGGAAATGATTACCCTGGGGAAGTCAGTCTCGGCGTACTCCGCCCGGAAAAGCGGGCTGGTAGACGAGATCCATACCGGTTCAGAGGACTTCGTCTCTGCGGCAATACGTTTTACACGACTGCTGCTTAAGGAGGGCGCTCCTCTGCGTGTCGGTGAGCAGCTTTCCGTGGATATCTCAAAGATTCCCGAGGGATATTTTCAGCTGTTTCGAAATTCGATCTCCGCCAGCACTAAGGGATTTTTCGCACCTGAGCGGTGCATTCAGGCGGTAGAAGCAGCCTGCACTCTCCCGTTCCACGAAGGCCTGAAACGGGAGGCTGAACTCTTCACGGAATGCCTCCATACCCCCCAGGCCCGCGCCCAACAACATCTCTTCTTCGCTGAGCGCGAATGTGCCAACATCCCCGATCTCCCAAAGAATATCAGTCCGCGCCCGCTGAAGCTGGTCGGCATAGTCGGTGCCGGCACCATGGGAGGCGGGATCGCCATGGTCTTCGCCGATGCAGGGATCCCGGTCCGACTCCTTGAAAAGGATGCTCCATCTCTTGAACGGGGCATCGGTACCATCCGCGGCAACTACGAAAACAGGGTCAAACGGGGGAAGATGAGGTCCGAGCAGATTGAAGAAAGGATGACTCTGGTGCAGGGGACCCTTTTTTTCGACGACCTGAGCGACGCTGATCTTGTCATTGAGGCTGCCTTCGAGAAGATGGCCCTCAAGAAGGAGATTTTTACTGCTCTCGAGTGGATTTGCAAGCCCGGTGCAATCCTTGCTACAGACACTTCCTCCCTTGACCTGAATGAAATCGCCGCAGCGACAACTCGCCCACAGGACATTATCGGCATCCAGTTCTTCAGCCCCGCACAGGCCATGGGCGTCATCGAGATAGTCCGCGGCGAAAGGACGGCACCCGACGTCGTTGCAACCGCCCTTGACGTGGCAAAAAGGATCAAAAAAGTCGGGGTCGTGGTGGGAGTCTGTTACGGGTTCGCCTGTATCCGGATGCTGGAACCGTACCAGCGGGAGGCCCACCGTCTGGTACTCGAGGGAGCCTCTCCGGAACAGGTGGATCGGGTTCTCACTGATTTTGGCATGTCCATGGGTGTCTTTTCCATGTGCGACCTTGCCGGCAACGACGTCGGTTTCCAGATCCGTGATTCCCGACGAGAGGCGTTCCGCCACGATCCGAGCTACTTCCTGCTCGGGGACCGACTACATCAGATGGGGCGCAACGGCCAGAAGAGCGGGAGGGGATTCTACCTTTATGAGGGCCGCAACCGGATCGTTGACCCGGAGGTGGATGAACTGGCAAAGGAACTGGCAGCTTCACTGGGAATCCAGCGTCGCTCAATCGATGACGTCGAGATCCTGGAGCGCTGCCTCTACTCCATGATTAAGGAGGGAGCAGAAATCCTCTCTGAGGGGGTGGCACTTCGCTCCGGCGACCTCGACGTTATCTGCTGTAAAGGAGTGGGTTTCCCCGTTTACCGTGGTGGCCCCATGCATTACGCCGACGAGATTGGTCTCGACAGAATCATCAATGGGATTCACACTTACTGCGCCCGTCTGGGAGAATACGGAGATATGTGGTTCAACACGCCTACGCTGATTGAAAAGCTTGCTTCGGAAGGAAAGAGGCTTATCGATTTCCGCAAATTGCTTGAATAATTAAATCGCAACAATCCAGGAGAGAAAAAACATGAAAGAAGTAGTTATCGTATCAACCGCGCGCACCCCGATCGGAAAAGCCTATCGTGGCGCTTTCAATAACACCGATTCCCCCACCCTGGGCGGACATGTTTTGGCCGAAGCGGTCCGACGGGCCGGCATCGATCCGGGTGAGGTACAGGACGTCGTGATGGGGTGCGCTCTTACCCAGGGTTCCAGCGGGATGAACATTGGTCGCCTGGCCGCACTGGCTGCTGGATTTCCCGTTTCTGTGAGCGGTATGACAGTAGACCGTCAGTGTTCCTCTGGAATGTACGCCATTTCAATAGCAGCTAACATGATCCGAAACGAGGGACTTTCCGTCGCGGTGGGAGCGGGCCTCGACCAGGTGAGCCTGATCCAGAATGAAAAGATGAACCTGTTCCGTCTTGGAGATAAAAATGTTACCAAGTTCAGTCCTCATGCCTACATGTCCATGCTCGATACCGCCGAAGTAGTCGCTAAAAGGTACAAGATCAGCCGTGAACAGCAGGACGAGTATGCGCTACAGAGTCAGCAACGGACTGCCGCGGCACAAGCAGCCGGGAAGTTCGATCTTGAGATTGCTCCACTTGCCACCACAATGGCGATCGTCTCCAAGGAAACGAAGGAAGTCTCCTACCAAAACGTGACCTTGACAAGAGACGAAGGGAACCGCGCTGACACATCGCTAGAAGGGCTTTCAAACCTCAAGCCGGTGCTGGAGGGCGGCTGTATCACGGCAGGAAACGCGAGCCAGCTTTCCGACGGTGCCTCAGCTGCAGTCCTCATGGAAAGAAGCGTCGCCGAGAAGAAGGGTCTACAGCCGCTGGGGATCTACCGTGGCATCGCAGTTGCGGGGTGCGAGCCGGACGAAATGGGGATTGGGCCGATATATGCGGTGCCTAAGCTTCTGGCACAGCACGGTCTGAAGATGAGTGATATCGGGCTGTGGGAATTGAACGAGGCCTTTGCCGTACAGGTGCTCTACTGCCGCGATAAACTGGGAATTCCCGGCGAACTTCTTAATGTCAATGGTGGAGCAATTTCAATCGGCCATCCGTACGGCATGAGCGGCGCCCGGATGGTCGGGCACGCCCTCATCGAAGGGAAGCGGCGGGGCGTCAGGTATGTGGTCTGCACCATGTGCATCGGTGGCGGCATGGGGGCGGCGGGTCTGTTCGAAGTCGCATAGCGCTATTTATTCAGCTGCAGGAATTAACCATGGAAACTACAGGAAACCGGATAGTTATAGCTCGAGCAGCATTGGAGCTTATTGCAGAAAGAGGCTTTCACGGCGCACCCATGGCGATGATTGCCAATCGAGCGAATGTCGGTTCTGGAACTATTTATCGTTATTTCAAGAACAAGGATGTGCTGATCACAGAACTTTACCAGGAGCTTGAAGACAGGTTGTACTTGGACATTCTTGAAATGTACCCGGAGAACAAGTCAGTAAGAGAGCGTTTTATCCATTTGGGTACAGCGCTACTGCATTACTTTATCGAGAACTCCCTTGATTTCCGCTTCCTTGAGCAATATTTGAATTCTCCGTATGGAGTTGCGCGTCGCCGAGGCAAGTTCATTGAGCCCGTGGTAGATGGCAATGTTTTCCGCGTTCTTTTCGAAGATGGTATTTCCCAGCAGATCATGAAAGATATTCCTCTTATCGTTCTCTTTGACCTGGCTTTTGGCCCTCATTTTTCCCTTGCACGTGACCATATACTTCGGTTTATCGCGCTTGACGAAACCATGATCTTTCAAACTATCGAAGCTTGTTGGGATGCAATCAGAAAATAAGTACTTACAGGCCAGTTTAACACATAGAATTTGTAAAGCTCAGCTGTATCAACTTTAAAAGTCGTAACAGCAAGTCTTTTACAGTGACGCACGAGATTAACATAGGGGAGGCAATTATGGGTATAGTTCTGTTGTGTAAAAATCAATATTACGGCGGACTCCTGTTAGCGGCAGTTGTCATCGCATGTATACTAGCACTCGGGTTACTTATGAACTTCCTCGGTTCTCGGCTAACTTCTGTTTGCGTTGAGTCAGGAATTAGTAGGGAACTGTATCATAAGATAGACCTTTCGTCTTTGTTGCATTAAGTAGTTGCCTTTTTCCAACCTCGGACCGTTTGCGATCATTTTTAGCTGATGTGGCCGATCCATAATCTTATGCATGAAATTGATAATAACATCTGTTTTCTGCTCCACAAAACATTGCAGCGATCTTTAGTGCTCTTACGAGAGGAGATTGGCCATTATGGCCTAACACCATCTCAGTTTGTGTTGCTGGCTTGTCTCTGGCAGCAGGAGGGTTTGACACAGGTTGAGTTATCCAATAAAAGCCAGATTGATCGGACCACAATCGGCGGTCTGATCAACCGTCTCGAGAAAAATGGGCTTCTTGAACGCCGACCCCATCATCAAGACAGTCGCACCAACCAAATTTATCTGACCGAACGGAGCAAAGACTTGGAGATACTTCTGTCACAATGCGCTCTGAACTCCCAAGATAAATTTATTAATGTTCTAAACGAGAATGAGGTTAAAGAGCTTACACGCATTTTGAAAATACTGCGTGGTTACACCAACATAACCTTGCTGCGGGATATTCACCCAAACTCGATCTCCCAGTGAAAGTTGGAAAAGCGTCTGACTGTATACATTTGTCAGGCAGGCAGTAGAAAGTTCATTGTCGCTCGAATGCGATAAAAAAAGACTACCATTCAAACATAAAGTGCTCCATATGTGCTCCACATAATAAAAAGCTGGTTAGCTAATTAGCTAACCAGCTGATTTTATGGTGGGCGCTACTGGGATCGAACCAGTGACCCCTGCCGTGTGAAGGCAGTGCTCTCCCGCTGAGCTAAACGCCCCATATGGCTATCTTGATTACCAGAGCGGCCCGTTGCTGTCAAGTCAAATGCGGTAACTTCCGAATGGTACGGAGAAGAAGCTGCAATTGACGATACTCGTCATCGGTCAACCTCCGGTCGTGATAAATGGCTCCTGCATATATTGCAACGAAATCGGAAACAAGAACGTTATCAGCAGCGGCAGCTAACTCAAATAACCCTCTCCTCCCCTTGTCTGTTGAAAGAGAAAAGGTCCGTTCTACCGTTTTCAAAAAACGATGCAGGATGCGTTGTTCGCGGGAGAGTAATAGCGGCGAGCGTCTGATTACAAAAAACAGGGCGACGCACAAGAAACCTGCAAAAACATACGGCACAACGACGCGAACTGTTTTTGACGGGTCAATCAACTGCAGGCGTGATCCGACGTTGCGGGCAATATTCATTTGTTGCTCGAAGTCATAGCTTATAACAGAACGATTCCACGCATAATTCAATGAATCAAGAAAAAGCGTGATGCGCAGCTTGAGGCTGCGTGATCCGGGAGCCTTCCAGACATCTCCCGCGTTGGTGGCGAACGCGCTGGGATCCACTCTCACCCATCCGGTTCCCTCAATATAGACTTCCACCCAGACGTGTGCCTGAGCATCGGTGACAATATAATAACCGCCAAATTCGTTGTATTCTCCTCCGAAATAGCCGCCAACCAATCGGCATGGTACACCGGCAGCACGCAGCAACAAGGCAAATGATGACGCAAAAAATTCGCAATGTCCCCGTTTGGTTTCAAATATGAATCGTTCGAGAGCCTTGTCTCCGGTTGCAAGATCTCTGGTGGAATAGTGGTAGCCGCCGGAGCGGAAATGGTTTTCCAGCAGTTCTACCCTGGCGCGATCATCTTTCCCGCGACGTACTATGTCAGCAGCAAGAGCCTTAAGCCGTGCAGGTAGATGCTTCGGCAGTTGCAGGTAAAACAGTCTATCGATCACGGCGCGCTGCGCAGTAATACCGTCAGGCTCAGAATCTGCGGTATAGCTCAGGCGCCTTCCGGTGGATCCGTTAAGCTCGAAGACCCCGTCAGTAAATTGTGTTATCCGTTGCCGGCTAAGAACTGCGGGGCGATCGAGCGCTATCAGCACACGCACGGATGTCGGTTCCGGATAAATGGTCTGCCTGACCAGCTTTCCTGAAAAAGCAGAGCGTTCTGACGGAATCCGGCGCATGCGGGTCCATTTGTTTCCGTCAGTCAGGTTGAGTACCGTGCCGCGCCAGTACAGCTGCGCTTGAACAAGATGTTCCATTTCGGCCCGAAAAACAAGTGCGCGTGATATGGTAATACTGCTTTGAATACCCGGTTCAACCGATTCGGTAAAACCGGTTGAACGAGATGCGGGAGGGGTGAGAAAATGCCAGAGCGGGAATTGGGTACGAGGTAAAATCGGAAAAAATATCAGCAGCAACGGCAGTGCCAGAACCGGCAACATCAGAGCTGATATCAGAATTTTTTTCAGCTCCGGCGTTGACACCGTCATGGCGGCATCCTGGTTTTGGAATGTCAGCAGCACCAGTGCCAGGGGAACCATAAGCAAAAGGAAACCAAGGTAGGCTAAAAAAGCAGGACTGAGATCAAACAGCGTGGAAGAAGCAAGACAGAACAGTGAGAGAGCGTATATCTGGGTACTGTGGCGAACTGTTTTTTCACCACCAAGTCGAACCGCAAGCATTATTGCCAAAATGCTGATAACCGGTTGAATCAGGTTTGCACGACCGAATTGAAGGGCGTAATAGACGAATACCGGCACAATCACCACATTCTGCATCCAGGGCTTCAACTGCCATCTTCCTCTGCTATCATGCCAGAGACCAACCACGAGAGCAGCCAGCAGAGTCACACGCAGAAACAGCGGTAGCCACGGGAGGAGCGGAATGATTCCGCACAGGCTGATGGCATAGGTAAATATCGCGGTCAGTACTCTAATCGCTACCATAGAGCGCCAACTCCTTCAGCAGCAGAAGAGAATGCTGTTTGCCGATCCCGGGCGGATAAACGCGGTTGCCGAGCAGTAATCCGACCGGCCGCTCTCGCGTCCAGCGCCGAACCAACCAGGCGGCCCTGGACAATTGTTCTTCAACCCCCTCCCCCGCCAATACCGTTGGATCTATCACTAATGGAGCCACTACGCTTTTCCCGAAACCTTTTACGAGAAGATCGTGACTACGGGCTGAATGTTTCCAGTGAATCATCCGGAGCGGCTCCGAGCCGGAATAAGGATAAATTCGTTCCAGTTCGCCACTCAATCCCCGCTCCGGGCGGATACCGGTGCCGCTTACCGGAGAATCATCTCCGTCCCAATGTAAATCAGCACTTATCGGACAGGGAAATACGATTACGGAGTCAGAAATTTCAAAACTCCAAAAGCGGGTGAAAAATCCAACCGGATACGGTGAGCTGATCGTAATCCTGCCAAGTGGTACCCGCCCCCGACGGGGAAAGGATAATAAAACCGTACTGTAGCCGACGGAGTTCCGGGTCACAACGGGAAAAACAAGAGTCGTGCCGGCGTGGCATTCCAGTTGGATCAGAAAAGAGGGAAGATACCGTTTACCGTTTTTTACCGATAAACGGAATGGGGCAGGCATTCCGGCATACATTTCGTCCGGCGGGTGAAGGTCGGGGACAAGGTGCTTGATATTGTACATACCGGCCAGACCGGTCACCGACATGAACGCCAGCAGACCGGCAACAACCAGAAACAGGAGGTTATTGCCGGTATTGACCGCAGCAAAGCCGAGCAGGAGCGTGATCAATACATAAAGCGTTCCCGATTTGCTGATTTTCAGGCCAAAGGTAACGCTAAGGCAGCGATTATCGTTCGTATGACCCCTCCCCTGTCGGTAGTGGTCATATCGTTTCGCATTACCAATCGATGGGCACAGACCGCCGCGACACATTTTTTGACATCATCCGGGGCAACATAGTCTCGACCTGCCAAAAACGCGGCAGCTTTGGCCGCTTGAACCAAATTGATGGCGGCCCGGGTAGAAAGGCCGGTCAGTATCAGCTCGTGAGAGCGGGTTGCCAGAACCAGATTATGAATATAAGTCAGGACTTTTTCCGAGAGATAGACCGCTTGAACATCTTTTCGAGCCGCCATTATTTCATCCGACGTTATCAGCGGCACCAATCCGGCGAGCCGATCACGAACACCGCCTCCCGCTATTATTTGACGTTCCAGTTGTTCCGCCGGATAACCGATACCGGTACAGATCAGGAACCTGTCAAGTTGTGATTCAGGAAGCAGAAAGGTACCACTCTGGTCGGAAGGATTCTGGGTGGCAAATACCATAAATGGATCTGGCAAAGCGTGTGTCACCCCTTCAATCGTGACGCGCCGCTCCTCCATCGCCTCAAGCATGGCACTCTGAGTGCGCGGCATGGCCCGGTTGATTTCATCAACCAGTACAATATTATTAAAAATAGGACCCGGTTGAAAACTGAAATGTCCCTCTTCTCGATTGAATATCGATAGTCCGGTGATATCGGAGGGAAGCAGATCGCTGGTACATTGTACCCTGCCAAAGGAGAGTCCGGTAATTCCGGCAAGGGCAAGGGCAACAGTCGTCTTGCCCAAACCGGGCAGATCCTCGACAAGAATGTGACCACCCACCAGAAGAGCAATGGCCGACAAGCGCAACACTTCTTCCTTCCCCTGTAGATAATCCCGTGAGAGCGTGTCAAATACATTTGTAAATGGGTGTACTCGTGTAGATACCGCCACATGGCACCTCGGAGATGTAACTTGAAAAACGTCACGACCCCCAGGAAACAATTCCACGGGGGTCGTAAATATTGTATGAAAAACCGCTTAAACTAAAGCGGCGTTCAAATCGTTCAATAAGGTCTCAACATCAAGTCCGTGCGCCCGCGCTCCCTGTTCCAAGCTTTCATTTTGAGCCCCCATGCATCCAATGCAGCCCAGATTATGCTTTTGAAGAACCTTGACAGACTCGGGATAGGTGCGCATCAATTCGAAAAATGTCATCTCTTTTGTAATTTCTGCCATGTGAAACTCCCTCCACGCGTAGTTGATGCTACGCCGTTATTCGTATTTTATATCGATGATTTCATATTCCTTGGTGCCGGACGGGACAATGACCCTGACTGAATCATCCAGTTTGTGACCGATCAGTGCTTTGCCAACCGGTGACGTACAAGATATCTTGCTCAACTTGATATCCGCTTCATCTTCGCCGACAATCTTATAGGTTACCTCTTCCTCCGAAGCCGTGTCGTACACGGTAACCGTGCAGCCAAACACAACTTTATCCGGTTTCAATCCGGAGAGATCGACAACATGCGCACGTGCCAATTTACCGTTGATTTCCTGAATTCGTCCTTCAATAAATCCCTGGCGGTTTTTGGCGGCATCGTATTCGGCATTTTCCGACAAATCACCATGATCACGGGCTTCAGCAATATCCTGAATGACCTTGGGGCGTTCCTCACGAATCAGACGTTTCAACTCTTCCTGCAGAGCTTCAAAGCTCTCTTTGGTTAACGGTATTGAATGGGACATCTAGTAGTCTGCTCCTGTAAGTAATAATCTTAACTTAGATAATCCTGAATCGGTTTAACGTTCAAATCCTGGGTCTGCAAGGAGAGGATACTGTCAGCAACCGCTTTTGCTCCGGCAATGGTCGTATAATATGCAAGGCCATGCATCAGGGCCTCTCTCCTGATCGAAAATGAATCCGCAACCGCCTGAGCTCCATGCGTGGTATTAATTACCAGTTGAACCTCTCCATTCTTGATGGCATCTACAATGTGGGGACGTCCTTCAAGCACCTTGTTGACGCGCCGGATCGGAATTCCTTTTTCTTCAAGAAATTGAGCTGTTCCGCCAGTTGCCAGAATCCCGAAACCGGCTTTATACAGTTTTTCAGCCGCGCTGACAACATGTTTCTTGTCTGCATCACGAACGCTGATAAAAACATTGCCGGACATCGGCAATTTGACATTCGCCCCCAACTGTGATTTGGCAAAAGCTTCGGCAAACGTTTCACCAATACCCATGACCTCACCGGTTGATTTCATCTCGGGACCAAGCAGCGTATCCACGCCGGGAAACTTTACAAAAGGGAATACCGCTTCTTTTACCGATATATGTTTCGGAATAATATCGTCGATAATTCCCAGCTCTTTTAATGACTTTCCAGCCATGATACGGGCTGCAATCTTGGCGAGCGGTCGTCCGGTCGCCTTGGAAACAAAGGGTGATGTCCGTGAAGCACGGGGATTCACCTCCAAGATATAGACGACAGTACCTTTGACCGCATACTGCACGTTCATCAACCCTTTTACATTCAACTCTAGTGCCATTAAAACCGTCTGACGGCGGATTTCGGCAACAATGTCCGGACTGATTGAATATGGCGGCAGACTGCACGCCGAATCTCCCGAATGAATGCCCGCCTCCTCAATATGCTCCATGATACCGCCAATCACCACATCGGTCCCGTCACAGAGCGCATCAACGTCGATTTCAATTGCTTCATCCAGAAAACTGTCCAGCAAAATCGGATGTTCTGGAGAAACCAGCACAGCGGTTTTCATATAACGCTGCAGGTTTTCCGAGTCATATACGATTTCCATGGCCCGTCCGCCCAGAACGTACGAGGGGCGCACGACAACCGGATACCCGATGCGCTCTACTACTTTTATCGCCTCTTCAAAAGAACGTGCGGTACCGTTTTCCGGCTGTAGAAGCCCCAACTTGTGAAGCATCTCCTGGAACCGTTCACGATCCTCAGCCCGATCAATTGCATCCGGAGAGGTTCCGATAATCGGCACACCCGCCTTCTCCAGTGAAACGGCCAACTTAAGCGGCGTCTGGCCGCCAAACTGAACAATCACACCGATAGGCTTCTCGATGGCAACAATTTCCAGGACATCTTCGAGCGTCAACGGTTCAAAATAGAGTCTATCTGAAGTATCGTAATCTGTGGAAACCGTTTCCGGGTTACAGTTGACCATGATAGTCTCGTATCCGTCTTCAGCCAACGCAAAGGCGCCGTGAACGCAGCAATAATCGAATTCGATCCCTTGTCCTATACGGTTAGGCCCCCCACCCAGAATCATGATCTTTTTCCGGTCAGTCGGCGCCGCCTCACACTCTTCCTCATAGGTGGAGTACATGTAGGGAGTATACGCAACAAACTCGGCCGCACAGGTATCGACGCGTTTGTACACGGGACGCACGCCGAGTGACCAACGCAGCTCACGTACCCGGTCTTCACTCGTGTTCCATAATTTAGAAAGCATCTTATCGGAAAAGCCCATCTGCTTGGCTTCACGCAGTACGTCTCCGGTAACGTCAGCAAGAGCAAGAGACTTCAATTCTTCCTCTTTTTCCAGAATCTGACGGATATTGTGCAGAAACCAGGGATCGATGGCCGTGTGCTTCTGAATTTCGTCCACGCTCATGCCGCTTCGCAAGGCATCGCCAATATACCAGAGTCTGTCGGCATTCGGCACTCGCAGTTTTTCCAGCAGCAGCTGCTGCTCCTTTCCGGTCAGGGCACGCCTGGTTTCACTGCCAAGTTCGAATAATTTGGAATCGAAACCACAAACGCCGATCTCAAGTGATCTGATCGCCTTCTGGAATGATTCCTTGAAGGTCCGGCCAATTGACATGACTTCACCCACCGACTTCATCTGCGTGGTCAGGGTTGCGTCAGCCGCCGGAAATTTTTCAAAGGTAAACCGAGGAATTTTAGTGACGACATAGTCGATACTCGGTTCGAAGCAGGCCGGCGTTTCACGGGTTATATCATTAGTAACTTCATCCAGGGTAAAGCCAACCGCCAGTTTGGCGGCAATCTTGGCGATCGGGAAACCGGTCGCCTTGGAAGCAAGCGCCGATGAGCGGGACACCCGGGGATTCATCTCGATAACGACCAGACGTCCGTCACGGGGATTAATGCCGAACTGAATGTTGGAACCGCCGGTATCGACGCCTATCTCGCGAATGATCTTCAGTGAGGCATCACGCAGGATTTGATATTCCTTGTCGGTCAGGGTCTGAGCAGGAGCAATGGTGATCGAATCGCCGGTATGAACACCCATCGGATCGAAGTTTTCAATCGAGCAGATAATCACGACGTTATCGGCGGTGTCACGCATGACTTCCAGTTCGTACTCTTTCCAGCCAATAACCGATTCCTCGATAAGGATTTCATCGGTTGGCGAAGCATCAATCCCCCCCATCGCCATCTTTTCGTACTCTTCAAGGTTATAGGCGATGCCGCCACCGCTCCCCCCCAGGGTAAACGATGGCCTGATAATAGCTGGAAAGCCGATGGTTTTAATAACCTCCATCGCTTCGGTATGATTGTGCGCCAACCCTGATTCCGGCACCGCCAGGCCGATTTTCTCCATTGCCGCTTTAAAAAGGGTGCGGTCCTCCGCCTTTTTGATTGCAGGGAGTTTAGCGCCGATCAGTTCGACGCCGAATTTTTCCAGAATTCCCATCTCGGCGACAGATACCGCCGTGTTAAGAGCAGTCTGTCCGCCAAGAGTCGGCAAAAGTGCATCAGGGCGCTCTTTCTCAATAATTTTTGCCAAAATTTCCGGCGTCACCGGTTCGATATAGGTGCGGTCGGCAAAATCGGGGTCAGTCATGATGGTAGCAGGATTGCTGTTCAGCAGCACTACCTCGTATCCCTCTTCTTTTAATGCCTTGCAGGCCTGAGTGCCGGAATAGTCGAACTCACAGGCCTGGCCGATGACGATCGGACCGGCGCCGATAATAAGAATTTTGTTGATGTCTGTTCTTTTAGGCATTTATACAATACTCCTTCGTGTGATTATCGAAATATGAAGAAAACCGCTCCGGCCAGACAAAAACCGGCCCAGAGGTAATTCCAACTGAGAGTCGCCCCCATATACAGAACGGCAAACGGAACAAATACCGACAACGTGATAACTTCCTGCATGATCTTCAGCTGAGCAAGATTGAACCTGCCGTAGCCGATTCGGTTGGCCGGAACCTGAATAAGGTACTCGAAAAAAGCGATCCCCCAGGAAACAGCGACTGCAATCAACCAGTGGCGGGTCCGCAGATTTTTCAAGTGTGCGTACCATGCAAATGTCATGAAGACGTTTGATATGACCAGCAGGATTATCGTTCGCATACATTTATCTTCGGCAAGGGCATGAAAATCGTTCACTCCTGCACCCAACCGTTATCAAAATCGAACTCTTCAAGCAACTCCGCCACGTCTTCGTATTCATCATCGGTAATCTTGTGATTTATCTCCGGCATTTCCGTGGCCTGATGGGCGGGGAAGTACTGCTTCATAAGCGATATATGGGTTTCGGTCCCCAAATAGTCGGCAATCCACCGCAAGGTTTCGCGCGAACCGGCCAATCCTCCAGGGAGGACCAGATGCCGGATAATCACCCCGCTATTCGCAATCCCGGCATCGTCAAGTACAAGATGCCCAACCTGACGCATCATCTCCGAAACAGCCAGACGGTTGCAAGCCCGATAGCCGGTAGCCGAGGAAAGTCTATCTGCCGTCACGTCATCCGAGTACTTCATATCCGGCAGATAAACCGAGACAACCCCGTCCAAAAGGCGTAGGGCATCGACCTTCTCATAGCCGCTGCTATTCCAGACAATCGGCGCCGAAAAACCATGGGGAATCGCCAGCCATAACGCTGCCAGAATCTGTGGCAGAAAGTGCGTCGGAGTGACAAAGTTAATATTATGAACACCGCGCCGCTGCAGTTTTAGCATGCGCTGTGCCAGTTCCCTGGTGGTAATCTCTTCACCGTTACCAAGCTGGCTGATAGGATAATTCTGGCAGAAAACACACTGCAAGGAACAGCCCGAAAAAAAAACAGTACCGGATCCTCTCGACCCCGAAATCGGCGGTTCCTCCCCCTTATGCACGTTGGCCGAAGCGATCTTCGGTTTCAACCCTGCACCGCAGACCCCCCTCTCCCCCTTGATACGATTGACACCGCATTCGTGAGGACAGAGATCGCAGGACGCCAGCCAACGGTATGCCTCGCGCAGCCGGAGCAACAATTCACCTGATTGATAAAGAGCTTGATAATCCATGATAAAGCCGCGTTTTATTATCCCTTGTACTTTTCCATGAGCTCCACGAATCGACCGAATAAATACCGGGAATCGTGCGGCCCCGGCGATGCTTCCGGATGATGCTGGACAGAGAAAATCGGCAACTCGCAGTGACGAATGCCTTCGACTGTCCGATCATTCAGATTCACATGCCCGAGACAGGCAGTATCACCCAGTGAATCGAGATCGACGGCAAAGCCGTGATTCTGCGAGGTAATCTCAACTTCACGGGTCTGCATATCCATCACCGGCAGGTTGGAACCATGGTTGCCAAATGGAAGTTTAACCGTCTTCCCTCCAAGAGCCAGACCGAGCAATTGATGCCCGAGACAGATGCCGAAAATCGGCTTCTTACCGACAAACTTACTGATTTCCTGCTGCACTTGCAGCAACGGTTCAGGATCGCCCGGGCCATTAGAGAGAAAAATACCGTCCGGATTCATCGCCAGCGCTTCTTCAGCCGGGAAATCGGCCGGTACCACGGTAACATCGCAGCCTGTGTTCACCAGACAGCGGAGAATATTGTATTTGATGCCAAAATCGTACGCTACCACCTTGTATTTCAGAGTTGAAGCATCCACCTGGGGATACCCATCCGTCAGATCCCACTCCCCTTCAGTCCAATGGTACGGTTTACTGCAGGAAACGCCGGAGGCAAGATCCAGACCGGACATGCTTGGTACAGACGTGGCCTTGGCAACCAGGCTGGCATGATCATGGTCAATCGTAGAAATGATACCGTTTTGAGCTCCTTTGTCCCGCAGGTGCCGGGTCAAGGCACGGGTATCGATTCCCTGAATACCGACCACGCCGTTCTCCTTGAGATAAGAATCAAGGCTCATGGTCGCACGCCAGTTGGAGTAACAGTCCAGATATTCCTTGACGATGAAACCGGAGAGAAACAGGCCGCGACTCTCAATATCTTCCGGGTTGATACCGGTATTGCCGATCTGCGGATAGGTCATGGTAACCATCTGCCCCTTATAGGACGGATCGGTCAAAACCTCCTGATAACCGGACATGGCGGTGTTGAATACGACTTCACCGGTGGATTCACCGCTGGCGCCAAAAGATTTTCCTTCAAAGATGCGCCCATCGGCGAGCGCAAGAATTGCTTTCATATACGGTAGCTCCTGAATTCTGTTTTAACGTTTGTGCATCAGTTTACCGCCGACAATGGTCGCCGCAGCGCCACCTTTCATCTGTTGACCAAGCCATGGTGAATTTTTGGACTTGCTCGCCAATGTGCCGGCCTCAACGACCCACTCGCATGCAGGGTCAATCAGGGTAATGTCGGCGACAGCTCCTGCGGCAAGAGTTCCACGTTTTAAATTAAGAATATTCGAAGGGTTGCATGACATTGCATCAATTAGTTGATTAAGGGTAAGCACGCCATCTTCCACCAGCTTTAATGACAATGGCAGCGACGTTTCCAATCCGATAATACCGTTCATGGCGACATTGAATTCGACATCCTTTTCGTCCAGGTGATGCGGCGCATGATCGGTGGCAATGGCATCGATGGTGCCGTCTTTCAACCCCTCCTTGATGGCAGCTACATCGTCAGCTTCCCGCAGAGGCGGGTTCATTTTGGCGTTGGTATTATAACCGCGCACCGCGTCATCGGTCAGCGTAAAATAGTGCGGCGCCGTTTCACAGGTCACCCTGACGCCGCGTGCCTTGGCTTCGCGAATAATCCGGACCGCCCCCTTGGTTGAGACATGGGCGATATGGATCGGTGTGCCGGTGTACTCGGCCAGCAACGTCTCGCGGGATGTCGCAATATCCTCGGAAACTCGAGGAATTCCCTTCAGTCCGAGTTCGGTAGATGTGTACCCTTCATTCATAACACCTTCACCTACCAGCTCCAGTTCCTCGGCATGGGAAATAACCATGATCCCGATCCCGGCAGCGTATTGCAGCGAACGCATCATCAATTCACTGTTATTGACCGGTTTACCGTCATCGGAAACGGCAACACACCCCGACTCCTTCAGCTCGCCCATCTCGGACATGCGATCTCCGGAAAGCCCGTAGGTGATAGAGCCTACCGGAAAGACATTACAGAAACCCTCCGCTTTTGCCTTGTTAATGATGTAGCTGACAACCGTTTTGTTGTCGATCACCGGTTTGGAGTTCGGCATACAGCAGATCGAGGTAAAACCGCCCGCAACCGCAGCTTTTGTTCCGGTAACTATATCTTCTTTGTACTCCAGTCCCGGATCGCGCAGGTGGACATGCATGTCAATCAGCCCTGGCACCACGTACATTCCGGCAGCATCGATGGTTTCAGCCCCGGCAGGAGCAGTCAGCCCCTTACCGATTTCTTTTATCAGACCGTTTTCCACCACCAGATCAAGAGTGTCATCAAGCTTCTGGCTCGGGTCGATAACCCGGCCGTTTTTTATCAGCAGATTCATATAGTCACCTCGTTAATGAAGTATTTAAATATAAAAAGTTACCGGGACGTTCAATTTTGTGCAAGGTCAAGGAAGATGAGTGTTTGCACGGAGGCGTAGCACTCGCTACGCCGCACACGTAAACACGAAATCTGACGCCGAGATTGCGCAAAAGTGGACGTCCACTACTCCAGTTCGCCGCCACAGACGTGGTACAGCATCGCCATACGCACCGCAACGCCGTTTTCCACCTGTTTCAGAACCCAGGATTGATCTCCGTCAACCATGCTGGAGGACATTTCCACGCCGCGGTTGATCGGTCCGGGATGCATAATCATGGCATTCGGCTTGGCCAGTTTGATATTCGTCGGATTAAGTCCAAAATAGCGGGAATATTCACGGGCATTCGGCATAAGAGTCTTACCCTGGCGCTCCTGTTGAATACGCAGCATCATAACCACATCGGCATCCTGAAGCGCCTCATTCATGGTAGCACAAACGGTGACATTGCCCAGCTTTTCCACTCCTGGAGGAACCATGGTTGGTGGCCCGGAAACAAAAACCGACGAACCCATCTTGGTTAATCCTAAAATATTTGAACGGGCAACACGGCTATGGGTAATATCGCCGATAATCGCAACTTTCAGACCATCCAGACGGCCAAAGCGATCCTTCATGGTCAGCATGTCCAGCAAACCTTGTGAAGGATGCTCGTGGGCACCGTCACCGGCGTTGATAATTGAGCAGTTTATCTTGTTGGCGAGGAAGTAGTGCGAACCGGAAACGGAATGACGCATGACAATAATGTCCGGCTTCATCGCCAGCAGATTCAGGGCCGTGTCGGCTAGCGTCTCTCCCTTTGTGGCCGAACTGGAGGCTGTTGTAATATTGACGGTGTCGGCCGACAGGCGCTTACCGGCAATCTCAAATGAGGTACGGGTACGTGTCGAGGCTTCATAGAACAGGTTGATGATCGTCTTGCCGCGCAGTGTCGGCACCTTTTTGATATCGCGACTGTTAATCTCCCGCATGCTCTCGGCGGTCGAGATCAATAGTTCGATATCCTCTTTCGACAGGTCTCGCAGGGCAATAATGTGTTTATGCTTGAACTCGGCCATTCCGGTATCCCCCCTATTTTTCAAGTACCACTTCAATCGGCTGATTTGATTGGTCAAAAACGACCTGTACGTTTTCTTTCTGGCTGGTCGGAACGTTGCGCCCTACAAAATCGGCTCTAATCGGCAGTTCCCGGTGACCACGGTCAATCAACACCGCCAGTTGAATTGACTGGGGACGGCCAAAATCCATCAGCGCATCCATCGCAGCCCTGATAGTGCGCCCGGTATACAGCACATCATCAACTAGGATGACCTTCTTCGCTTCAAGCGAAAACGGGATTTCGGTCTTGCCAACCGGATGGTGCGGCAGATGACCGGAGCAATCGTCACGATAGAGCGTAATATCAACCGCACCCACCGAAACATCCCCCCCTTCAATGACACAGATCTGACGGGCAATACCCTCAGCCAGAAATACGCCACCCGAACGGATTCCGATCAGAACAATATCTTTAACGCCCTTATTTCGTTCAAGAATTTCATGAGCAATACGTATCAGAGCTCGATTAATTCCTGCTCCATCCATGAGTACGGTTTTTCCATCGGTCATTTTGCCCCCCTCGAACATAAAAAAAGAGCCTCACCACGTTACGCGGTAAGACCCTTCAAATATGAATTACGTAAATCCATTGTGTCGCCTTTGCTGGTATCTCGTACCAAATTAAAAGGGAGTGTATATAAGCTGGGCCACTCTACCATTCAACACGGAAACAGGTCAAGTACGATTTCGCTCATGAACCGTTTTGCTTCCGAAACAGGAGAAAATTGAACTACACCACCAACATCCCGGAAGACAGACCAAGATCGGCAACCGGTCCCATGACTTCAAGGTGCAAATAATCGCTCCGGAACAAATCCAGTGCGACCCGCTGAAGATCGTTGCTGGTAACCGCATCGTAATTGGCGATGACCTCTTCAATAGACTGCTGTTTTTGCAGGTATATCTCGTTTTTAGCCAAGCGGGTCATCAAGCTGTCGCTACTTTCGAGCGACATAAGTGTCTTCCCTTTCAGCTGTTCACGGGCGGCATCGAGCTCGTCCTGTGGCACCTCTTCGACAACAAGCCGGGACATCTCTCTCTGGGCAATCTCGATTACTTCGCGACAGTGATCTTTTTCGGTACCGGCGTATACGACAAGCGCTCCTGTGTCCGCGTGGGATATGATATAGGAGTAGACCGAATACGCCAGACCTTTCTTTTCCCGTATTTCCTGAAACAGCCGCGAACTCATCCCTCCGCCCAGAATCGTTGTCAACAGAAACAGCGCGTAACGATCATGATGATCATAGCGAAGCGAACGGGTTCCAAGACATACCAGCGTTTGCTCCATTTCCCGCTCAACAAGATTCAGCTCTTTTGTAATGGAAGGGGTCGCAGTATGTATTTGCGGCTGCCACGAAGAAGAAAGAACCGAGAAGAGCGGCGCCATGACGGCAACCAGATCGTCGTGCCGCACGTTTCCGGCTGCCGCAATTATTACATCCTGAGGGCGATAGCGGCTGTTTTTATGAGCCAGGATCGACGCACGCGATAAACCGGTTACCGTCTGCTCGCTTCCCAAAACCGGCATGCCAAGAAGCTGGCCACGCCAGAAATTTTGATGAAATCGGTCATGTATGAATTCTTCAGGCGAGTCGTCACGCATCTTGATTTCCTGAAGAATTACTTTTCGCTCCCGTTCGATTTCATCAAGCGGAAAAGTGGAATTCAGAAAAATGTCGGCAAGCAGATCGGCCGCCCGTGGGAGGAATTTAGCCAGAACCTTCGCGTAATAACAGACATATTCGTGTCCGGTGAACGCGTTCAGTATCCCCCCCATAGAGTCGATCTCGCGGGTGATCTGATGGACATTGCGGCGTGTCGTCCCCTTAAACAGCATATGTTCAATAAAATGAGCAACGCCGTTATCCTCGGGAGCTTCGTTGCGGGTGCCGTTGGCTACCCATATTCCGGTTGTTACCGTGTGCATGTACCCGATGTTCTGGGTAACGATCCGAACGCCATTATCAAGAGTCGTTGTAGTTATCATGAATGAAAGCATACCCTAGTTTTTTTCAATTTCAAACAAAAACAGGCGACTAATATGAAATCAACGGTTTCAGAATAAAATTAATGCCGAATCACATCGTATTCCCCATTATCTTCATCTGTTCTTTTTCACACGCGGGACATATACCGTGACTGAACTGAGCCTCGGAATGGGCACTGATGTACTCTTCCAATTGTTGCCAACTATTTTTGTCATCTCTGATTTTATTGCAGATGGGTTAGAAGCCTCTCTGTAACACATGCAAATGCTTCGGCAGTTTCAGAGGAAACTTTGGGAAGTTCACGAAAACTCGCAAAAATTTCATCAACCATAATTTCCCCCTGATACCGATAGTTGTCGATTCGTTGTGCACAGCATGGTCGTTGAATTTTTCCGGTTTCATCACAATTTGTCATGACACCCTCTTACGAGAAACTTTTTTTCCTATCCATGATACGCCCTCCACCGGTCGCAATGTTCTAAGAATCCGCAGATATCTTGAAACGTCCGGTCATCTGTTCCAGTTCGATCGCCAACCGGGACAGGTCTTCAGCGCTCTCCAAAACCTGGGCGCTGCCGCTCGATATCTCGCCAACTGCCTGATTCGTCTCAGAAATATCGCGGGCTATCATTTCTGCCACGCCGGAGGTCTGAGCCACGTTCTGGTTCACCTCCTGCATCCCGTGAGCCGCCTCGGCAATATTGGTAGCAATTTCCAACATTACCGTTGCCTGTTGTTCGATAGCGACCGCCGATGTGCCGATGATACCGTTAACATCCTGAATGACCTGGGAAATTTTGCCGATTTCTTCTACCGCCTCAGCTGTGGACAGCTGTATGTTGTCGATCTTGTCACGGATCCCCTCGGTGGCGGCGGCGGTCTGCTGGGCAAGTTCCTTGATTTCGGTGGCAACAACCGTGAATCCTCTGCCCGCAGCTCCGGCCCGGGCAGCCTCGATGGTGGCATTCAGAGCGAGCAGGTTGGTCTGGGCAGAAATAGCGGTGATAACCTCCGTTACCTTGCCGATGTCCCGCGCCGCTCTCCCTAATGCCGAAATCTGCTCCGTAATTTTGTCCGCCTGATTCACCGCCTGACCGGTAATATCCCGAGCCCTGTCGGAATTCTTGGCAACGTCGGCAATCGTGACGGTCATCTCTTCGGTGGCAGTGGCAACGGTATTGACATTGGCTGTGGCCTGCTCCATTGCAGCCGAAACCGATAGCATGTTGGCGCTCATCTCTTCGGCTGCCGCCGCCACCCCCTGGGTGCGGGAGGACGATATCTCGGCGCTGGAGCTCAATTGCCGTGAAACAGCGGAAAGTTCCGTTGACGATGAAGATATCGTCTGAACGCCACCGGTCAACTCGGTGAACATCTGTCGAAGATTACGGACCATACTATTCATGGCTCCGAGGACGCTCTCATCACCACCCTGTTTTGCATCAACATCTATTGAAACATCTCCTGATGCGACCCTTCGCACAACCGCCAGAACGTCACTCGGATCGCCTCCAAGCTGGCTCAGAAGTTGCTTGATAATGACGGAGCTCAGGATTGATGCAAAAATAACAATGATAATGCCGATCACGAAAAGCACCCATGTCCTGGTACTGATTGTAGAAGCTGCGCTTTTTTCACAGGTCTCGCTGGCGACCGTGGCAATTTTAACCGCTTCATCAATGGCTGACCGGTGTTTATTGTATGAGGTTGTCAGCTTGGTGTTGAAAATTTCTTGCGCCTTGGCATTACTTCCGGCATCCAGTGCCGGGAAAAATTCTTTCTCCACAACCGCAAAAAAATCTTCGGCAGGCTGAAACGATTTAACCAGGATCAGATCTTTTAATTTGTCGTCATTCAGCTCTTTCTTCCAATAGTCGCGCCGTTCGTTGTAATCTTTTTTCAATTTTGCATATTGGTCCTTGTATGATTTCAGATCACTTTTCGTGGCATCACACGCCTGCTTTACCACCAGATACGATTCGAGGATATACAGCGGTGGCGGCAAAATATCGGCAAGCAGATCTTTATTGCAAACGATCTCCTTATACATGGGGCCATTGATGCTTAACGTGTTTAAGGTCGATTTTGCCACAAGTCCAAAAATCATAAATCCGGCAACAAAACTGAACAGCAGCAGGTACAACTTGGCAGACAATTTCATGTTCTTCATTGCATTTCTCCTTTTGGAATGCTCAGGTAATTATCAAATCATCACCAAATATCGAGCCTATATTGATGAATATGCGAGTTACGGCCGGATGTATATTCATAGAAATGATTAGACAATCATTTCTAAAAAAATTGTGTAGAGAAGGAGATCGTTATTCGTCAGTAGAAAGCATCATGCCGGCTATTGCCGCCCATTGGGCAAGATTTGCGGCGTTTGTAGCATCAAGTTTTCTCATCATGTTTGCCCGGTGAACTTCTACCGTATTGCGTTGGATACCAAGACGTTCGGAGATTTCTTTGGATGTGTAGCCATCTCCAACCAACAAAAGGATTTCACGCTCTCTGCTGGTAGTCTTTTGAAAAAGAATGTCGAGCTTTTTCTGTATATCCGCCGGCTCATCAGGTTCATCAGGCTGGTGAAATACCGAGATACGTTGCAGGCGAGCAACGATGGCCGATATCAATTCTTCGGGAGTAAACGGCTTTGTCAGGTAGTCGTCAGCACCTTCAAGCATGCCACGGCGTACATCGGTACGGTCGCCCAGGGCGGAAACGAAAATGAAGGGTATTTTGGCAATGGGGTAGTCGTTTTTTAATACCTCCAGTACGGAATGACCATCCATTCCCGACATCATGATATCGCACAGAATCAGATCGGGATGCTTTTCGCGGATCATGGCCACACCGGAGACGCCACAATCGGCAGTTCGGACGGCAAACCCCTCCATCTGCAGAATCAGTTTCATCGAGTTTCGGTATGAAGCATCGTCTTCAATAACCAGGATCGATTTCATAGTCGTAGTTCCTCTGTTACGCTGCTGATCAGATCGCCTATTTCATAGTTACTCGTGATGGCAAGGGGCGCCGGCGACTTATCAGACGCCGGCATTGCGACAAGTCTTGATGTACAGTTTAATGATATTTCAATGGTATATGTATTAGGCGTTTTAAGTAAATCAGCATAATACTTTATATTTTGTAGTACATGAGGGTGAGTTACTGTAGGAGATGTCCTACAGTAATGCAGAAATTATTGTTAATTCTAATGGTTTCTATGAATAGACGTCTCCTTGAAGCAGGCCTATCATCAGAATTACTCTGTATCAATCTTTACAGACCACCGATAAAGTCTGACCTCAAGAAGTTCCAGGGGATTTTCTTATGCTTAAAAGCAGGACAAATTCTGTGGCTATTGTCTGTTTGTTGACGCTTGCTGTCATCTGGTTCGCTATTATTTACCAGGCGTCATATGATCGAAGGCTTGCTCTTTCTGCTGCTGAGATAAGTACGACAAACCTGGCCATGGCATTTGAAGAACATGTCGAAAAAAACATAGAAAATATCGATGGGCTGCTACTGCAACTGCGGCATGAGTATCAGAAAAATCCACTCGCCTTAGCAGGCCGCATACGTTTTCTTGCGGAGCACAAAAGCGTTAACGAACTTCTTATTCAGGTAAATGTCACCAACAAGCTCGGTGTGGTGGTTTTCAGTACGAACAGCCTGCCGGCTACACCCATAGATATAAGTGATCGCGAGCATTTCCGTGTTCACCTTATGGAACACGATGACCGGCTCTTTATCAGTAAGCCGGTAATCGGCAGGGTCTCAAAGAAATGGAGTATCCAATTCACCCGTAAAGTTGTGACCGACACCGGTTCCTTTGCCGGAGTTATCGTGCTTTCCATCGATCCGGATTATTTTGCAAATTACTACAAGGGCATTGATCTCGGTTCCGGAGGCGCCATCTCACTTGTTGGGACTGACGGTATCATCCGTGCGAGAGCTTCAAAAACAAGACCCGCACTGGAAGCGATAGGGCTTGCAATGCCAAAGGATCGTGTCTTTTTTGATCCAGCCAAACCGGCAACAGGTATTTACAAAATGACAAGCGCTGTGGACGGAGTTCCTCGCATCGGAGCATATCGTCGCCTGAATACGTATCCGCTGGTCGTTCTTGTTCTGCATACTGAAAAGGATGTCCTGGCCTCGGTCAATACTCGGGTAATGCAAACGTACTATGCCGGTCTCATACTCTCCGTTCTCGTTTTGTTCGTCGGAGCCCTCTATTGGAGTGATGAACGCAGGAGGATCTCTCTGCTCAAAGCGCTTTTGGATAGTGAAGAAGCATACCGAACCGTTGCCAATTTTACGTTTGACTGGGAATACTGGAGAGCCCCGGACAGAAACCTGCGTTATGTTTCCCCATCGTGCGAGCGCCATACCGGATACAGTTCTGAGGAATTCATACAGGATCCCAGCCTGATGACTAAAATAGTGCATCCCGATGATAGGGATCAACTTGGCAGACATTTGGGTGGCGAAATGAATCAGGATGACTTCCAGATGGATTTCCGGATTATTACTCGCAGCGGTGAAATACATTGGTTTGCGCACGCATGCCAGCCGGTCTATGACAAAAACGGGAAATTCCTGGGACAACGTGCCACTAACCGTAATATTACTGATCGTAAAAACATGGAACTTGAACTTCTGGAGAGCAAGGTCAAGCTCCTTGAACAAAATGAAGAGTTATTGGCCACTGATGAAGAGTTGCGGGTTCAGATTCTGGAATTTCAGGAAACGCACGATCACCTGTTGGCCACTGAAGAAATGCTGCGAGTGCAATTGGAAGTTTCCGAAACAAACCAGCACCTGTTGAGTGAGACCAGCAGAAAGCTGGAAACGATTATTAATGCATCACCTCTTGCTATCATAAGCCTGGGACACTCCGGACAGATAAACCTCTGGAATCAGACCGCAACTGATATTTTTGGCTGCACTGCCGAGGATATCGGCCATACATTGATGAGCCTTTTTGCGTCCGAAGACGAATACGAGAAGTTTATTGTCCATCTAACCAACGACAGGTCAATACGCTTGCCGGAACTCCAATTCCAATCGTATGAGCACGATCCTCTTATTGTCTCAATAGTATCTGCTCCACTTATTCAAGACAGTATTGAATCGGATATTCTTCTCATGCTTGAGGATATCACCCAGCAGAAACGGATTAAAGAGCAGTTGCAGCACGCTCAGAAGATGGACGTTATCGGGCGGTTAGCCGGCGGCATTGCTCATGACTACAACAACATGCTGACCGGAATTATTTGCTCCGCTGAAGTGATGAAAAACCGCATGGCCGAAAGTGACCGCAACATGAAGCTGGTCAATACAATTCTCAACGCTGCAACACGTTCAGCGGAACTTACTCGGGAATTATTGTCTTTTTCACACAAGAGCAAACGTAAAGATCAGCCTGTTGACATCAATACGACCATAGTTGCCGTTCTCGAACTGCTTGAACGGACTATCGACAAAAACATCATCTTGAGTACCTGCCTGGACACTCAAAACCCCATAGTACTTGGTGATTCCACCTTGCTACAGAGTGCCCTGCTTAATCTGGGTGTTAACGCCAGAGATGCCATGCCGGATGGCGGTATTCTTTCCTACGCCACATCGACAATCACTCTTAATGCTGCCGACTGCAAGACGCACCAGGTATTACTCGAACCGGGAGACTACCTGCAAATATCGGTTTCAGATACCGGGACCGGAATACCCAAAAAAATAATAAATACTATTTTTGAACCATTTTTTACCACCAAGGAACAAGGCAAGGGAACGGGCTTGGGTTTGTCGGCAGTGTACGGTACGGTCAGGGATCACAAGGGGAGCATCAATGTTTACAGCGAACCGGGACAAGGGAGTGTGTTCAAAGTGTTTCTGCCACTAAGCAGCGCCACTTCAGATTTGTCTATCCAGAAAAGCGGAATCATCAAGGGAAGCGGCGTCATTTTGCTGGTGGATGATGAGGAAATTCTCCGTTTTACCGGACGCGATTTGCTCGAAGAGTTAGGCTATACCGTATTTCTTGCCGCAGACGGTGAGCAGGGATTGGAATTTTACACCCAGAATAGTGGTTCTGTCGATCTTGTCATCCTCGATATGATTATGCCCAACGTTAATGGAAAGAAGGCATTCTTGCGATTGAAAGAATTTGATCCAATGGTGCGTGTCCTTTTTTGTTCCGGTTTTCACACTGAAGGGACAGATCAAGACCTTATTAAAATGGGGGCGTGTGGTTTTATCCACAAACCGTTCAATATGCTGGATCTCAGTCGATCAGTGGCCGCAGCCATTGGAATATGATTCGTAGAGGCGCAAACAACTTTCTTTCGCGTCAGCAGTAAACAGGGGGGCAAGTCAAATGACTTGCCCCAGCCAGCATAGAGGAGTGGGAGTTCTCTCCATGCAAGGTTTTATTATATTGTCCGAATATGGGGTCTACTATAATCAATAAGTCTCTGAAGGCGTGACAACGTACCTCTTATCCTCGTCTCTAATCGATCACTATGCATTCCATTTTCTAATTTCACAATATCATCACGATAAACCAGTATATTCACTTTACGACCTTTTGAAGAGATGTTGACAAGGTAAACGTCAAGGCAACCGAAAGGCCGGCCATCGACTATAGAAGCTTGAGACAGCTTCAACCCCATAGTGCAAGCGATATTTAAAACATACTCTTCAATCATTTTACCCACTCCCTGTATGAAGTAAATACCTATAAAGCGAATGAAACCCTGAAGTTGGCCTGATCGTTACGTATCTTTGTGCCCGCGGCTTCCGATGTATTCTCGCTTACGTATTCAAGAATAAGTTTCACATTTTGAACAGGACTGTAGACGACTGAAGGGATGATTCGTCGTGCGACATTTTGATGCTCAACATCTTCTATCTCGTAACGCAGTGAGGTAAGAAGAGAAGGATTAAGAAGGTACTCGCCTTGAACCATGCCCATTTTTGAATTTGCAGCCAGTTGATCGGCAAGTGGATCTGCAACACCGGCTGAATCGACAACACTTGGGTTATTATCATGACCATAGACGCCGCCAATCTTGAGCTTGGCCTGCTTCCAGTTGAGTTCCGCATCGATACCGGTGCGGTAAAAATGATTATTGGAGTCATTTGAAGACCCTATGTAGCCGTATCCACCAATGGTAAGACTCAGAAAGTCGACAAAACTGGTCTTATCAAGGTCCATTTCAGGCTCTACACCTTTAAAATCGGCCCCCCCGATCTTGGTTGAAATGTGCCCGTACCAGTCCTTACCGTTCGTTTTTTTATGTAGGCCATTGGTGATGCCAGTAGCGAAGAATAAGCGCGGCAGCAGAACTCCGTTGAGTTCGACACCATTTTGTTGCGTGTCAAGTGTAAAGTTGGGCTCACCAGTAGTAGGGTTTCTGTCGACGTTCGTTGCCAAATGACCAAAGTCGGCAATCATCGCATTGTTGTTAGACTTCCAAAGAGAGGTCTTAGGCTCAAACTTGCCTATTTTAATGTTGACCGGAATGCCGGGAATTGGCTTCATTAGCTGAAGAAATACTTCACCGACCTGGTTTCCGGCCAAGTCGTAATCTGCCCAGTACCCCACCTTGCCGAGAAAATTTCCACCTGCCATCAGGTCAAGTGACGTACCGCCATCAAGGTTCAATTGGGGTCGGTTATTCTGGGCAGGGTTGTTTTTGTTGTTGGTAATGTCGGCTTGGCCCCAAAATGAAACAGGAACCTGGGACGGTATACCGACTGCTCCCAACGGATCTATAACATTAGGAGAACCCGCTGTCCTGGTTGCAGCTTTTGACACTCCTTCCGGAGGGTAATAACCGTTTTTTTCGAAAGCCTCACCGTATTCGTTCCGCTCCGGATACATAGTGTGACACGTTGCACACTCTTTCTGGTACATCCGACTGAAAGCCGGAATAGCATACGCCTTGGAAATCATAAAACTTGGAAATAACAGAGCGCCCATAACAGCTACAACAGCACCTTTTTTACTTTTTTTGATGGTTTTCTTCATATATCACCTCATTTATATAGTTTTTCGTTCCTGCTCTTCCAGGCCGAATTCATGGTAACTGGTTCTATTTTGTTATTTCCTCGCGTAACCAATTTATGAGCTCAAGTATCTTTTTCAGCTCAGCCGTTGTCATGTCGGAACCCGGCTTTCTCAGCATCCTGACCCCTAACGACTGAATACCTGACTTTTCAAAGGGTACGCCTGAGGGGGTCACACCGGTTTGGATACTACCGAACGACAGGTCGAGACCGTGACACAAGCTGCACTTCTTTTGCATCAACTCCAAATTGGGCTTTAAATATGCTGGAATAACAGACGCATCAAGCGAGATATCTCTGCCACTTCCGGCAAAAATTTGTGCGGCCATGGATGACCCGGCAGCACCCAGCATGACCAATCCTGTTACTGCAACAACTCCCGCAATTATCTTTAATCGTTTCATATCCGGTCAAAAGCCTCCTCTTTCCTGTAATGACAAATAGAGACATTCTCAGTCTCGTGGCCGCACAATAGAGGTAAAACCTTAACTGAATATTAAGGTTTGATATTTTTATTGGAGAAGATGGTTATAACTGTTTCAAGATCTGCTGTAGATGGAGGGACTTCGGATTATAATTTGGTTATAATGGGGGGTGAATATGGGTCGATTGGTAATTTTATGACTACTCTGAGCCCTTTTCCTCTGCTTGGTTCGCTAAGAACGATGGATCCGTTGTGTCTTGTTACTGCAGACTGGACAATGGCCAAACCCAAACCGCAACCAGTGCTGACATTTGCTTTGCACCGATAAAAGCGATCAAATACACGCTCTTTTTCTTCTGCGGAGATACCAGGCCCGGAATCAACAATTTCTACGATGGCAGTTAGTTCATCTCTATACAAAGTTACATCAACGGTTCCTCCCGGCAACGTATAACGTATGGCGTTATCAATCAGGTTGCCGATTATACTTCTGAGCGCCTCCGGTTCGCCTGGGACTGAAATTGTACCGTCATGTCTCGTCCCGAGGTAAATTCCCTTATTGATGGCAATCTGAGTCTGTTCTGTCATGATCTGCTCAACCAAATCGTTAAGCGAAACTATTTCCCGCGGTGTGGGAGGTGCTTCAGGGGCAACACGCGCAAGGGTGAGTAATTGACCAACCAGGTGAACGGCACGGTCGATTCCGGTCCCAAGACAGGAGAGTGCCTCAATTCGTTCAGCTTCAGAGGTACAGCGATCCAAAATACGGGCCTGCAATTTTACAACCGTTAGTGGTGTACGCAATTCATGGGCGGCATCAGCCACAAAACGCTTTTGAATGTCAAAGGCATGGCTGAGCTGGTTGAACAGTAAATTGAGTCTCTGGACCAAAGGGAGAATCTCTGCCGGAAGATCGTCTTTGGGGAGTGGTTCCAGTGAAACTGGTGAGAGCTGGGACACTCTGTCTGCGACCCCGGTAAGCGGCTTGAGCGAGTAACGGACAACAAGCCAGATCATTAAGCCAAGTACCGGGAAAATAATCAAAAGCGGAATGATAGTACGGAGGGCAAAATCGACGCTTATTGCACGACGGACTTCAAATGGTTGAGAAACCTGGATAGTTCGCCCTTGATCGTTGAGAAGGAAAACCCGCCAGACAGCATTGTTAAAAAAAACGGTTTGTAAACCTGGTTTGGCAGAGCGCGGCAAGGGAATATCATGAAACGATACAAACAACAGGGCACCGTCTGCATTCCATACCTGGATGGTAATATCCTCTTCCTTCTCATATTCAGAAGTTGCAATTGGACGTTGCTCAAACGTTTTCTGATCTCTCAGGGATAGAGCGAATTGTTGGAGTTGGTAATCGAAAAGCTCATTAATTTCATCATGAGCTTTATAGTAGGTGCAGACTCCTGACAAAAGAGCGGCAACAATAAGCGCTCCAAGAAGAAGCGCAATGAGGCGCCTGCTGATAGAATTCATGATTATTCTTCCATAAGATAGCCAACACCGCGGATTGTGCGAATCAGATTAGTACCCAGTTTTTTTCTTAAATTGTGGATATGCACCTCAATGGCGTTGCTTTCGACCTCTTCATTCCATCCGTATAATCGCTCTTCAAGTTTTTCACGCGAAACAGCCGTCCCTGGTCGCTCCAATAGAATTGATATAAGTGAAAATTCGCGGAGAGATAATCTGGCAGGCTTTTCCTGGATAAATAGTTCGTGGGTAGCCGGATTTAGAGTTAAAGGTCCAAACGAAATTAATGGTTCGATGCGTCCATCCCGGCGGCGCAGAAGTGCTCGGATACGTGCTGACAGTTCATCCGGGTCAAACGGCTTGACCATGTAGTCATCTGCGCCGCTATCCAGGCCTGCAATTCGATCACTGACCGCATCACGGGCAGTTAAAATGATTACCGGTACAGAAGCCCTTCTTTTTCGCAGGCCGTGCAAAATTTCCAGACCGCATTTCCCCGGTAACCCCAAGTCAAGTAGTACAAGATCATATGGCAGTGCGTTAAGTGCCAGCACTGCCTCATCACCGTCTTGCACCCAATCTACGGCAAAAGATTCCTGTTGCAGAACACGCTGCAGGGCACTTCCCAACATGGAATCATCTTCAACCAGCAATAATCTCATAAACAGTTTCCAAAACGCTCAGCAAACTTTTGATTAATTCCAGTCCTCAGTTTACGGGAGTGTCAAGCAGTACCTTCTGCAAGATCTTTCAGGGATATATTTCGGAGTAACTCTCGAACATGTACCTGCGCTTTAACCCATACCGGGTGGGATGGTTCTGTAACAATGCGGTCGTTTTCTGAAAAAACAGCGAGGGCGATCGGCCCATCGGCAGCCTCCACAATTTCAAGAAGAGAGATATTTTCCGGGATACGCCCCAAAATATATCCGCCACTTTTACCTTTAAATGACGTCACCAGTTTTTTTTGGCTGAATTCCTTTAAAAACTGGGCCACAAAAGACGCCGGCGCCTTTGTTTGTAATGCGATAGTGGCAGCGGTCGTAATCTGCCCGTATTGAACTGACGCCAGATGAACCATGCACCGGATCGCGTAGTCTGTTTTTCTGTTGATTCCAATCATGTGTTACATCTTATAAAACTGCTATTACTTTGGATAGTCGGTTTAATGATGATTACGCGGTAGGAAAAGAACGTCAAGATACGTAGGTGGTTTACTGACAGCGAAGCCGATTTCTTACGTATAAATATGATTTGCGTATTAGTTGATTTTATGGAGTCTGCTCGAACATCTCAATAAGTTCGGAGACAAAATCTCTTAACAACGTATTTGTGGGGGAATTTTTGCTCACGATGAGTGTTCGATGATGGTTATGACTGAATCCGGCAATACGATGCTCCCTGAGGCTCCCCTGCCGGAGCTGCTGTTCGACAAGTGATCGTGATACAAAGGTAGTCCCGTTTCCCTCGGAAACCGTTTTAAGAATAAGATGCAGATCGTCACAAATAATGGTTCGGGCAAATTCGGTACAACACCTGCCATGTTTTTTCAGGTTGTGTACAAGTAATTTGTTTGAGCAACACCCCTCCTTCCTGATGTACTGGAATGATGTAACATGAAATGTTTCATTAATTCGGGTAGATATGCAATTCCAAAGGCCGGCGTACAGCAGAAAGTTATACTTTGCTTGTGTTCGAACTCATGAAGGTTTTGAATAAGCTCCTTCTCAAGGGCAAGCATTTTATTCGCCTTGTCCATGACGATCCGCCCCGCTTCGGTAGGCATCAGTACCGGACCACTCCGATCAATAAGCGGGTAGCCATGATGCTCCTCCAAAAACTGGATACGTCGCGAGATGGCGGACTGGGTAACAAAAAGTTTATCAGCAGCCTTCGAAAAGCTCCCTAATGTTACAGCTTCTACAAGTGTTTGAAAATATTCTGATTTCACGTAGTCACCCCTTGATGTGTGCTGTCAATAAACAGAATGATTCTAAGTATATTTTATTATTTGGTTTTCCGGCAGTCGGAATATGAATGATTATACGGTAGGTAAAATGCCTGATCATCTGTAGGCATTATAACTACAGATGCAGCCACACAACAGATGATATATGTATTTTATGCTTCATGTAAATCAGCATAATACTTTTTATTTTTAAGTATTTACGGGTGAGATACTGTAGGAGATCTCCTACAGGACGGGGGGATAAGTCGTTATTCATCACCTCCCGGATGCTCCGTACTGAACCTAGTCGCCATAAATCTGCCTGCACCCTGGGCCGCTCAGGGTGCTGCGTCCGGCACTGCCCGCTTCCAGCTGGATCTGAGTACCGATACGTTCTTTAAGCGCCGGGACATGCGAAATAATGCCGATCAGCTTCCCGTCCTGCTGCAAGCCGGAAAGGGTTTCAAGAGCAGTTTCAAGAGCATCTTCGTCAAGGGTTCCGAACCCTTCATCGAGAAACAGCGAATCGACGCGCACATTGCGACTGGTCATGCCGGAGAGGCCGAGGGAGAGTGCCAGGCTGGCGATAAAACTTTCGCCGCCGGAAAGGTTCTTGGTGGTGCGGACCTCACCAGCCTGGTAGTTGTCGATAACATTGAGTTCCAGCGGTTCGCTGTTATCACGCACAAGGATATAACGGTCACTCATCTTCTGTAACTGGCGGTTGGCATGGGCAACCATCAACTCAAACGTCAACCCCTGGGCAAAATTGCGAAATTTCTTCCCGTCTCCGGAACCGATCAACGAGTGCAAGCGTTCCCACCGTTCACACTCTTTCTTCTGCAGTTCGAACAACTGCAGCCGCCCCTGAAGGCGTTGCTGCTGTTCGGCGTGCTGACGCAAGCTTTGTTCGACTGCTCCCGATGCTTTCTGAAGCTCACTCAATCGTCCTGAAACTGTGCCGATCTCTTCCCGTATCAACTCAAGCGGTTTGTCGGTCAACTCTTTATCCAACTCGGCCACTAACGTTTCAGTGCGATCCAGGTAACGGGTCTGAAGTGCGGTTTCGTCACTGCGCAAGAGCTCCGCCATGCATACAAGGGAATCATACTTTTCCTGCGGCAGGCACGCCCGCACAAATGCAGCTTCATCGGCAAAACCGGCCTCAATCAGGTGCCGGGAGAAGACAGATTCCAGTTCGGCACGCTGCCCGCCTCGTTGGGCGATGGAGAGTGTCAACCTTTCAATCTGCCGCAGCACTCCGTCAACTCCGGCGCGAAGGCTGTGCTGTTCCTGCGCCGCCGCTTCGCGCAGCTCACCCGCCTGCCGGAACAGATCGTTCAGCAGTTTTTCCTCCGTATCCGGATTGCGTTCTCCATACCGTTCCAGACGCTGCTCTATCAGCATATCCCGCTGACTGTTTCTCTCCCGCAGATGTTGTTCCTTTTCAACAAGCACCTTTTCCGATTCAGCAAGGAGAGCCTGACATTTTTCCCGTTCGGCAACAGCATCTGTTCGCTCTTTTTCCAATCGTTCTCCGGTCTGTACCCGTTGAGCGTATGCAGTGCGGCGTTCGGTCAGAACGGCCAGCAGTTCATCAGTCCTGTCCGGATCAATATCCCGGCAGCCGTATGCGGCAACGGTACGTTCGACTTCGATAAGTGCCCGTTCATAATCAGCACGGAGCATCCCGGATTCTTCCTCCAGACGCGTACGCTCCGACAGCGCATTTTCATGTCCCAGTCGGGCGGCCAGCAGCGTTCTGTCACGTTCTGCACACTCATCCCTGAGTTTGGCGAGTGCTGCCTGCGCATTCCGTTCTTCAAGCTCTTTTTGTTCCACGCTCCGGATTATGCCATGCCGTTCGGACAACTCCCGGCGGCTCGCATCCGATTCAAGCAGAACAATCTCCGGCCACGACGCGGCATCGGCAGTTACACCGATTTCCGGAAAAGCACCGGTGCAGAACAGTTCATCACGTTCCTGACGCTCGCGAAGTTCCTGCTGAACCTGAACGGCCTGAAGCTGGTCCCTTTCGACCAGGACCAGTTCCAGCGTGAGAGCGGAAAGCTGTTCGCGCACCTTTTTCGCTCCGTCAAGAGCCAGCTCCAGCTCTTGTCGGGTTTCATCAAGGTGTGGAATGGTTCCAGTCGTATACGGATGGTCACAGGAACCGCAGAGTGGACACGGCGTGCCATCAACCAGCTGCTTTCGATCTTCTTCCAGAGTGCGTACCCGGTTGAGCAGCAAGACGTTATCCTGCAGACGGCAGACAACCTGTTCACGCAGTTCACTCTCCCCGGACAGCGCTTCATGCTGGTGTATAATGGCATGCCGTTTGAGCTCAAGCGTTTCTTTCAGCCGTTGCAGCTCTACACGTTTTGGTGCAGTTTCTTCGATCCGTGTCACGGATTCCTGAATCGCTCCGAGACGATTCAGCCTGGCCGCTACCGTTTCCGCTTCACTGCGCAACGCGGAGAGAGTCTGTCCCTGCAACAGGGAGTAGCGTTCGGTGCATATTTCTGCCAGTTTATTCTCAGCCTCGGTAACAGCATGGTGCGCCCCCTGCCACTCAGATTCAGCAATGTTGCATGAGTGCGTGGCGTTCTTGATTCGCTCTGACTGCCGCGCAAGCCCGGCTTGTACATCGTGCTGTCGTATATAGAGCGCCTTGAGAGATTTCAGTTGCTGTTCGATTCCGGTCAACGCCTCGGCCAATCCGGCTTCGCTCTTGTACGTTTCCAGAAAAGCCGCGATACGTTGCAACTCATCACCGGTTTCACTCAGGCGGTGATCGCACTTTTCAATCTCCGTACGGTAATCGCCATTGCGGCGAGCTGTTTTTTCGATATCTGCTGCCAAGCCCTGTAACTGGATTCGGGCTTCGCCAAGCTTGACGTCCAGCTCACGCGTCGTTCGGATCAGCTCCGCCTCCTCTCTCTGCCGGTCTCCTACGCTCTTAAGAGCCGCTTCTGCCCGTTCCAGCGCTTCAAAAGCGCTCTGCCAGCCGAGTTGCAACCGGGGGTGACTCTCGGTTGCAACTGCCAGTTCTGACCGGTCCCTTTCCTCCTGTGTCCGGAGAGCACAAATGTGGGCGTAGTCGCCGCCCCGTTTCAAGGCATGACCGGCCTGTTCCAAGAGTTCCAACTCCGGTAGGGCCGACGCTTTACGCGTTTCAAACGCATGCCGGTCCAGTTCCAACTGGAGAAGTTCACCTTCCAGAGTCGCAATCCTCTCCCGCCATTGTTCGGCTTCGCGAAGTATCCGGACATCGGCGGTCAGAGCTCTTTCCGCCAGTTGAAAGTCCGATCTTTCACGAAGCAGCGCTTCAACTTCAGGAGGAGACAGCAGGTTAATGCCATCAAGTTCGGAACGCATCTCCCCCACCCTTTTGCGCTCTTCGGAGGTGCGTTCATGAACCTTAATGGAAATTCGACTATAGATCGTGGTACCCGTAATCTGCTCCAGAATAGGAGCGCGTTCGTCGGGACGGGCCTGCAAAAAAGCGGCAAAGCTCCCCTGTGCCAGTAACATCGATCGGGTGAAACGATCAAAATCCATGCCGGTGACATCCTCAACCTTGTCAACAACGGCCCTCAATTTCGATTCAAGAATCATCCCGCTTTCAGCCTCGGCAATCTCGTGTCGGGGGGACTGTAACTGTCCACCCGCCTGTTTACGCGAACGGTGCTGGCTCCAGTGACAGCGGTAGTGTCCTTTGGCCGTTTCGAACTCAACCTCGGCAAAGCATTCGCCAGTCTGCCGCGACATGATTTCATTTTCGCTCTGGGTGATTCTGGCAAGCCGGGGAGTCTGGCCGTACAAACCCAGGCAGATGGCATCGAGGATGGTACTCTTCCCCGCTCCGGTCGGTCCGATGATGGCAAAAATACCGCTGGAAACATAGTCGGGATGAGTAAAATCGATATCCCACACACCGGCAAGTGAATTCAGATTCTTGAAACGGAGCCGGAGGATTTTCATGCTGCCCCCTGACCGGCTTCTTCGTATAATGCGGCAACTGTCTCGTGAAACAGCGCCACCAGTTCTGCCTGCTGTTCCTGCGGAACATCGTGGGCGTTAAGACAGCGGGCAAATACATCGTCAACCGTGAGATCATCCAGAGTTTCTTCCGTTGCCATCCGGCTCAAGGTCCGCTGCACCAGGCGCATATTCTTTGTCCGCAGAATTTCCAGTGACGTGCCGTTGATCAATTCGCGTAACCGTTCCTGTAAATCGCCGACAACCTCCTCACCTTCATAAATCACCTCCAGCCACACCGGAGCAGGCTCATTTTTATAAGCGGCAATTCGTTCGACGATCTGCTTCCAGTCGCCACGTAGCGTTGCCAACTGCTGAAACACCGGAACCGTTATTTCCCGTACCGTTACCTCTTCAACACCCGCATTCACCATAAGCACAATCTTGCGTTGTCCCGCCTCACCAAAACTCATCGGGATCGGTGCTCCCGAATACCGACGGACGTCAGAGCCGCCCACCTGTTGCGCCACATGCAGATGACCAAGAGCAAGGTAATCGAAACAATCGGGAAATATTTCAGCCCGTACCTGTCCGAGGCTCCCCACGTACAACTCCCGCACGCCATCACCTTCGATCGTGCGGCCGCCGCTGGTGAAAAGATGCCCCATCGCGATAATCGGCAGGTTTCCGCCATGGTCTGCACGAATGGCAACGGCAGTTTCACCCACCTCCCGGTAATGATCGCGGATACCCTCCACAAGCTTACGACTTTTGTCTTCAAAGGTTTCGCCGGCCTCGGCGCGACGGATATCGCGATCACGCAGATAGGGAACGGCACAGACGATTAATTCCGCCCTGCCATCGGCATCGTGCAGTACCACCACTTCATCCTCTGTCGCCTCGGTCATGCAGCCAATCACATGAACATCAAGATGGCGCAGTACCTCGCGCGGGGCATTGAGAAGGGATGGCGAATCGTGATTTCCTGCCGTAATCACCACGTGTCGGCACCCCGCTCCCGCAACGCGGCAGAGGAAGCGGTAATAGAGCTCCAAGGCCCGATTGCTCGGCGTTCCGTTATCAAAGACATCACCGGAAACCAGCAGCGCCTCGATTCCTTCGGACTCAATGCTACCGATCAGCCAATCGAAAAACCGGGAGAATTCCTCGTACCGTTTACGACCATACAGGGCACGTCCTATGTGCCAATCCGACGTGTGCAGGATTTTCATGAAATACTTATTCCTTTTAGCAAAGAATGCAATCGTATCCGGGATCTTGTTTTCTTACGGTAAAGAACGTATAACTTCTCGCGATACTACTCTACTCTGCATAAATTCCACAACAGATCATATCGGAAAAAAGGGAATCACCATGAACCACCCATACAGTTTCGAACGCCTCGTATCGATCATGCAACAGCTCCGCGCCCCCGGCGGTTGCCCCTGGGACGCGGAACAGACCCACGAGAGCCTGACTCGCTATCTGCTGGAGGAAACCTACGAAGTCATGGAAGCTATTGACGAAAAATCTCCCCAACATCTCAAGGAAGAGCTGGGAGATCTGCTGCTGCAACCGGTTTTTCACGCAGCAATTGCCGCTGAGTCAGGCCACTTCACCATTGACGATGTTATTGCGACACTCTGCGATAAGCTGATAAGGCGTCATCCCCATGTATTTGGCGACCTTGAAATCAATAGCAGCGACCAGCAGATAGTAAATTGGGAGAAGATCAAGAAACAGGAAAAAGGGGACGAACGGCCATCGGCTCTTTCGGGAGTTCCCGACCATCTTCCGGCTCTCCTGAAGGCTCACAAAATAAGTGAAAAAGCATCACGGGTCGGATTTGACTGGGAACATGCCGACCAGGTATTTGCCAAAGTCATGGAGGAACTGCACGAATTTGAAGAAGCATGGGCCGGGGGAGATCCGGCGCGTATGGAAGACGAAATGGGTGACTTGCTGTTTGCAATTGCAAACCTGGGGAGATTTTTACAACTCAATCCGGAAGAAGCGCTGCGTAAAACCATAAACCGTTTTCAAAAGCGTTTCTGCCATGTCGAAGCCGAGTTGCTCCGCCAGGGAGTGCCGATGCAAAACGCCACACTTGAAGAGATGGATGAGCTCTGGGAACAGGCAAAACGTGCCGAGCGTGTGAGTAAAATATAATGTGGCACCACGATGTCACTGTTTTTACACAATTGTTATTTTTATCCACAAAAATTGTGGAAAACTTGTGGAGAACATTGTGGACGCTATGCAAAAGCAATATTTTTACAACTGTTTTGTCCAAAATGCCGTTTTTTTATACATAGGATACTCCTATATATTTCAACAAGTTACAGTCATTGCTGTAAAAATAGGGAGTTGCGTTGTCAAGCTCTTTTTGCACTGCACGTAATTTTGTTACTGATGAGAAGTTCTGTGTATAACTGCATGATGTCTAATGGCTAACACCCCTTTGAATTCAACACCTTCCATCTGTAACAGCGCCTTTTTTGTACTCTCTCCACCCGGTGCTGAAAAACCGGTCAGTCGTCCATCCGATGCGACGACCCGGTGACACGGGATAATAATCGGAACCGGATTTGAAGCCAACGCCCCCCCCACAGCCCGGGCCGCATGAGGCGAGCCGCACATATGTGCAACCTCCCCATAACTGCATATTTCGCCAAATCCAAGGGTGCGAATTACCTTCAGGACCGTGCGCCGAAACGGAGTCATGGCGTCAAATAATACCGGAATCGAGCTGAAATCAATACATTCACCCTGAAAGTACCTCTCAAGCATATGAGCAACCTGGACCGTTGTTTCAGACGACTCGAATTCAGGCAACGTGACCGGGGCTGTCGTTTGATTGCAACTCAAATCCGGTATTTCAACTTTTACCACCCCATGATCGGCGGCATACACGATTCCGGCTCCATAACGGGTTATAAATTGCGAACAGTACATCTTTTCCTATCCTTTCTTCAGCTTCCTGCGCAACAGCGCTACCGCATCAAGCGCTTCTTCGGAGCGCAACAATTTCACCGTAACCATGTACAGAATGAACCCGCAGAGTATCGAACCACCGAGAACAGAACCTTTCAGCAACTTATGTCCCGCTTGGGACCAGTCAACAAACGAGCAGCTGTACCATACCGCTGTCGCCATCGGAAGCGATGCCGCAGTCGATTTCAGAGCCGTCCGCATAATCCTGCTCCCGTCAAAAGCCCCGAGCTTGCGCCTCAAGAACCAGAACAGCAGCAGCATGTTGCAGAACGCGGAAACTGTCGTCGCGAGGGCCAAACCGCCATGTTTGAGAGGCCCCATCAAAGCGAGGCTCACGCAGAAGTTGATAACAAATGATATAAACGCGGCATATACCGGAGTTTTTGTATCTTTGAGCGCATAAAACACCGGTGCCAGCACTCGCGTCAAGGCAACAAACGAGAGACCCATGGAATAGTACATTAGTGCCAGGGCCGAATTGGCAACCGTTTCATAATTGAAAGCGCCCCCCATGAATATAAGGCTGAAAACAGGGGTTGAACAGGCCATCAAACCGGCCATGGCAGGAATGGTGATAAAAAGCGTCAAGCGCACCCCGAAAGAGAGTGTCTCTTTCATACCGGCCATATCCCCCTCAGCGGCCTGCCTGCTCATCGACGGCAGCACCGCCTGTGCCACCGACACGGTAAAAATTCCTTGAGGAAACTCAAACAGCCGCTGGGCATAGTAAAGGTACGAAACACTTCCCTGTGGCAGGAAAGAGGCCAGAATGGCGCTGACAGCAATATTCAGATAATAGACCCCAACTCCGAATATCGACGGCAGCATCAGCACGGCTATACGGCGAACTTCAGGAGATTTGAAGCTAAAATCCGGAGTAACCGGAAATCCTTTACTCCAGAGAACCGGCAGTTGCATGATCAGCTGGACACAACCGCCAATTAATACACCGACTGCCAGTGCAGTGATGGGAGCTTCGAAGAATCCACGCAGGCAGAGTGCGGCAACTATCATGGAAATATTCAGGAAAACGGTCGATATGGCTGGAGTAAAAAAGTGCCGGACTGTATTGAGAATCCCCATACAGAGGGCGACCAGGCTGATAAAGAAGATGTAAGGGAACATCAGGCGGTTGAGAAGTACCGTCAACTCGAATTTCCCCGGCACAGCCTGGAAACCGGGAAACATCAAACCGACGATCAGGGGGGAAAAGAGAATGCCGGCCAGGGTGATGGCCGCCATGATTATGGTTAGCAGGGTGAAACAGGTATTGGCAAGTTCACGGGCCTTTTCTTCTCCATCCTGGGACAGGGTTGCCGAAAAGGTCGGAACAAAGGCGGACGTCAGAGCACCTTCGGCAAAAAAGCGGCGCAACATGTTGGGAATTTGAAATGCCGCAAAGAATGCGTCGGTAGCCAGACCCGCACCGAACAGGCGCGAAACGACCATGTCCCGCACCATCCCCATGATGCGGGAAAGCATCGTGGCACTGCCCAGAATCCCCGCGGCCCTGGCTATCTTCCGTTTTTCCGACATGCCGCTGTCAACTAGCCGATGTGAGCGACAATGAATTCACGAACCGAGGCGATATCAGCATCCATAATTTCACATCGGGTCGGTTTGCCGTACAATTCTTTAACCGATTCCGGCGCCGGCGGCTGGAAGCCAAGCGCCTGCTCCACCGTTTCACTGAATTTTGCCGGATGGGCCGTAGCAAGGCAGACTCTGGCTGAATCGGACGGTAGCAGGTCAAGGGCAGCCTTGACACCAACCGCAGTGTGGGGATCCAGCAGATAGTCGGTCTTTTCATAAAAGTCACGGATTTGCTGGAGGGTGGCTACCTGATCAACCGAATCGGAACAGAAATCGGTACGGACCTGCGCCATTTCCTCCGGAGAACAGGTAATACGGCCATCCGCTTTCAGTTCGGCAAATGCTTCTTTAAGCCGGACAGAGTCTTCGGCAAACAGATGAAACAGATACCTTTCGAAATTCGAAGCGATCTGGATATCCATCGAAGGTGACACGGTCGGAACAACCGTTCCCAACGAGTAGTCGGATGCATTGATGAAACGGGTCAGGATATTGTTTTCATTGGTGGCCAAGAGCAGCCTGCCCATCGGCAACCCCATTCGTTTGGCAACATATCCGGCAAAGATATCGCCAAAGTTTCCCGTAGGAACCGAAAAGTGCACCGGACCGACCGCTTCATCGGTTACCCGCAGCCAGGCATAAAAATAATAAACCACCTGCGCCAGAACGCGAGCCCAGTTGATCGAGTTTACCGCACCCAGAGAATATTTTTCCTTGAACTCCAGGTCGCCAAACAGCTCCTTGACCATATCCTGGCAGTCATCAAAGGTACCATGCACCGCAATATTATGTACATTGGCATCGGTTACGGACGTCATCTGCAACGCTTGAACCGCCGACGTTTTGCCTAGCGGATGCAGAATAAAGATGGAAATGCCCTTTTTACCGCGCACACCGTGAATGGCTGCGCTGCCGGTATCACCCGACGTTGCGCCGATAATGTTCAATGTCTGATTGCGTTCCGCCAGGATATATTCGAACATATTGCCCAGGAATTGCAGCGCAACATCCTTGAAGGCCAGAGTCACGCCATGGAACAATTCAAGTATATAGACACCGTTTTTCCTGACCAAGGGTGTGACATCAGGATGGGTAAAGGTGGCGTATGATCGGATAATCAAGCTTTTCAGATCCGCGGCAGGGATATCGTCGACATAACGGGAAATGACTTCAAAAGCCAGTTCCGCATAGGTCAGCTTACGCCATGACTCAAGCTGTTCTCCGGAAATAGCCGGGTAGGATTGCGGCAGAAGCAAGCCTCCATCGGAAGCCAGGCCCATCATCACGGCATCTTTGAAAGCTATTGGGGAGATGCCGCCACGGGTACTGATATAACGCATGATATAAACCTCTTGTTCTTAAAATGTGAAAACCTGTTGTGACAAATAACACACTTTCACGCATAACTCAAAATTGTATCTCAAGGCCATGTTACCATATTCACTCTTCACCGCTCTACCAGAAGTGCAATTTCCCAGGAGCTGATACAGGAAGCATATACCGAACGGATTTTGAAACAGCTTGCGTCATAATGTAAACCTCCTATTTTCATTTACATTCATAGTTCCGCAAGATATCCTATGCGCATAATAAATATACATGAGGAGTGCGTATGCAATCCACAGAGTTACAAACACCACCGCAAAAAAAATCCACCAACCTGAGCATAAATTGCGATCTGTTACGTCGTGCCCGTGAGCACAAAATAAACCTGTCCAAAACACTTGAAGAGCGACTTACGGAGATTTTACGGCATGAGGAGCGTGAAGCCTGGCGTCTTGAAAATGCCGATGCAATCAACGACTACAATGACAGGATAGAGAAGAACGGCGTATTTAGCGATGGACTGCGGAGTTTCTGATGGCACAATTCGACGTGTACGAAAACCCGAATCCGGCATCGCAAAAAACCATCCCCTTTCTTCTTGATGTTCAGACAGACCTGCTTGATAACCTTGCCACCCGTGTGGTAGTTCCGCTTGTTGCTTCTGCAGCCATACCGAAACCGGGACGTCACCTGAATCCTGCATTCAGCATCGGAGAAACCGGGGTAATTATGTCTACTGCAGAAATAGCCGGTGTTTCAATCAAGAGCCTTGGAAAAAGGGTTTGTTCGATTAAGGAGTACCGCGACAAGATTGTCGCGGCGATTGACTTTATGATTACCGGGATTTGAATGTTACCTGACAAGACCACTCGCATCACCCTCCCGAAACAACCGGCATCACGCTTTCCCGAAGCTCTCCGGGCGCCAGCATGAAAAACATCCGTAACATGCAGTATTTGTAAAACTCACGAAACAACAGCTGGAAACTGCCACCATGACTCCACCATGACTCCTTCAGATTTACCGAATCGACCGGATACGGGATAATAGCAATATCCGTGGGAAGCGAATTTCTAAACAGAATCGATGCACGTTTAAGATGATAGCGCGAGGTAATCAGGAGCACGGAATGCACTCCGCTCCGCACGAGTATGTCACGGCCGTAGATCGAGTTTTCAAGAGTATTGCGGGATGATTTTTCAAGAATAACGTTATCGGAGGAAGGATCATCTCGCCGTGGCCGATACAGATCACTTTTTCTGACTGATGGGTCAACTCCCACAAAAACGAGTAACTCGGCGCGAGAATCACGAAAAAGGCGGACCCCTTCTTCGACCCGACCCTTGCCGCCCGTCAAGACAACAATTGCGTCCGCATTCTGCGTATTCTGGCGATATGAAAATGTTTTGTAGGTAAAATCAATAAAAAGGGCCGTTATGACAACCAGTCCGATGATGCAGAGCGTTAAGAATGCCTTGATAGTATTCATACCTTGTCCTATATTTTTCTTGCAACAACCACGACAGTCTGCTATAAGGTTTTTTTCAGCAATCAACGGAGGACAACGATATGTCAAGAAAATGTGAAATTTGTGGAAAAGGCCCCAGCTTTGGAAATAACGTCAGCCATGCGAACAATAAAACCCGTACGGTCTGGTATCCAAATCTTCAGAAAATCAAGGCTGTCAAAAACAATGGCAGTATAACGACCGTCAAGGTCTGCACCCGCTGTATCCGCTCAGGATTCGTAACCAAATCCCTCTAACAGATTTCACAACAGGTTATTTATGATAGCCGCACCCTCACGGATGCGGCTTTTTTTCGTATTTGATTTGAAATTGGCGTTACACGTTCGCGAGCACTTCTATCTCAAGCAGTGCATCGCGCGGCAATGATTTAACCGCAACGGTGGATCGAGCCGGCTTATGGTTCTGAAAGCAATTGCCGTATATTTGGTTAACTGCCGCGAAATCGGCCATGTCGACCAAATAAATAGTTGTTTTGATGACGTCGTCAAAACCAATGCCTGCTGCGGATAGCACGGCAGCAATATTACTCATCACCCGCTCAGTCTGCCGCGTTATGTCACCGGTAACCATCTCGCCGGTTGCCGGATCAAGCGGGATCTGTCCGGAACAGAACAACATATTTCCACATTTGACCGCCTGCGAATACGGCCCGATTGCCGCCGGCGCCGCGTTGGTCGCCAAAACTTCAAGTTTCATTGTTTGATCCTTTCCACTTTAATAACACCTTTTATTTTCATAAGCGAATTCATAACCTTTTGAAGGTGCGCCAGATTGGTAACGTTGACCTCGAAGATGTTCTCACCCCGCTGGTCAATGGTGCTCTGAATCTGGGCACTGGCAATATTTGCCTCGCAATTGGTGATCGCCAGGGTGATTGTCGCAAGAATCCCCTTTACGTCATGGCAGAGCACCCTGATCTTGACCGGTAACACCGCCGTTTTAACCTTGTTCCAGACCACATCGACCCGGCGCTCAGGATCGCTTTCCAGAGCGAACTGGCAGTCGGAGGTATGGACCGTAACCCCTTTACCCCGAGTGATAAAGCCGATAATCTCATCCCCCGGCACCGGATTGCAACACTTGCCGAAACGTACCAGAACATCGTCCAACCCGCTGATTTCAACCGCACTGTTTGATTTTCCCTTCAGCTTGTTGATGACCGTCTGAAGCCGTGACTCCTTATGGTCGGTACGCTCTTTCAGTTTCTCATCGGGAAGAAGCTTGCCGACAATCTGACTGCTGGATATCTTGCCGTAACCGACCGCCGCCAACAGGTCATCGTCCGCCGCATAGCCGAATTCGGCGGAAATCTTCTTGAATTCGCCGCTTTTTTGTATTTTCTGAAGATTGAGCGAATACCGGCGGAAATCCTTTTCGCAAATTTCACGCCCCAGCACGATACTCCGCTTCCGTTCCTCAATTTTAATCCAGGCCCTGATTTTATTACGGGCACGGGAACTCTTGACTATCTTGAGCCAATCTTTACTGGGGGTATGGTGCGGCGATGTTATGACTTCAACAATATCGCCGTTCTTAAGTTCGTATTTGAGCGGCACCAGTTTGCCGTTGACCTTGGCGCCAACACAACGATGTCCGATATCGGTATGAACACTATAGGCAAAATCTATCGGAGTAGAACCTTTGGGATACCCCTTCACGTCCCCTTTGGGGGTAAATACATAGACTTCTTCGGAAAAAAGTTCAACCTTGACCGAATCCATGAATTCCTTGGAATCCTGCAGATCCTGTTGCCATTCAAGGAGTTGCCGCAACCAGGCAAAACGCTTGACCTCCTTCTCGTCGTACCCTTTCCCTTCCTTGTACTTCCAGTGGGCGGCAATCCCGGCATCGGCAACGCTGTGCATCTCATGGGTCCGGATCTGAACTTCCATCCGGTCACCCTGGGGACCTATAACCGTCGTATGCAGGGATTGATACATATTTCCCTTGGGCATGGCGATATAGTCCTTGAAACGCCCCGGAATAGGCTTCCAGGCCGAATGGATCACACCCAGCACTTCATAACACTCACGGACACTGTCAACAAGAATCCGCACCGCAATCAGGTCGTAAATTTCCTCGAATTCTACATTACGTTTTTCCATCTTTCGATAGATCGAAAAGAGATGCTTGCTCCGGCCGGAAACTTCACCTTGAATTCCGTAGAAATCCAGTTTTTCAGATATGATAGCCTTTGCTTCTTCAACAAAAGCTTCACGCTCATGTTTTTTTTGGGAGATTTTTTTTACCAGATCGAAATATATTTCAGGATGCAAATAGCGGAACGACAGATCTTCCAGTTCGACTTTCACCCATGAGATTCCGAGCCGATTAGCGATAGGAGCGTAAATATCCATCGTCTCACGGGCGATTCGCCGCTGTTTCATTTCATCCTGAAATTCCAGCGTACGCATATTGTGAAGTCGGTCTGCCAGCTTGACCAGAATAACGCGAATATCGATGGCCATGGCCAGCAACATTTTTCGAAAGTTTTCAGCCTGGCTTTCTTCCTTGGTCTTAAAGTTGATCTTGCTGATCTTGGTAACGCCATCGACCAGCGCAGCTACCTCGATTCCGAACATTTTGGCAATATCTTCCGACGTTGCCAGGGTATCCTCGATCGTGTCATGCAGAAAACCGGTCACAATACTCGGGACATCCAGCTTCAGATCGGCAAGAAGTCCGGCCACCTCCATCGGATGAATGATATACGGCTCTCCTGACAGCCTCGTCTGCCCCTGATGCACCTTGGCGCAATACACGTATGCCTTGCGTATCAGATTGTGATCAGCAGTCGGATTGTACGCTGAAACCTTATCAAGAATGTCGTTGAGCCGGATCATACGCTAGTCGTCGCCTGTAATAGAGTAATCAGGAATGTACGTGGAGTAGATAAAAAAAGAGTGAAACCGGAGTAATTCCAGCTTCACCCGAAATGGCAGGTTAGGAACGCTGTTTTTTTGAAACTTCGAAACCGATTTTACCGGCAGCAATTTCACGAAGAGCAGTGACAACCTGACGGTTATTTTTGGATTCAATCAACGGTTGTGCTCCTTTATAGAGCTGCTTCACCCGTTTTGCAGCTAGTATTACGAGCTGGAATCTGTTTTCAACTTTTTCCAGACAATCTTCAACGGTTACACGAGCCATACGATTACCTCCTTCCAGCAACTTTTGATGATTGAATTTATACCCTACATCGTATCAGATATCAAACAATTTTCCGACTTTTTCCATCATTCTGAAGGATTTACGCTGATGGGCAATCACTATTGCCGCCAATTCCCGACAGGCAACCTCAAAATTATCGTTAAAGATAATATAATCATACCAGCGGGATTCCCTGATCTCATCAGCAGCCCGAGCGATACGGCGTTCAATTACCTCCTGGGCATCGGTCGAACGTGATTCAAGACGGCGGCGCAGTTCTTCCATGCTGGGCGGCATAATAAACACGTACACCCCGCCATCGAACTGCTCTTTCAACTTTCGTGCCCCCTGGCAATCAATATCAAGAACCAGATCAATTCCATTCTTACGTGCTTCTTCAAGGGTACGCAACGCGGTACCGTACTTGTTGCCATGAACTTCTGCCCATTCGGCAAAAGCATCTTCTGCAACCATTTGCTCAAACGTTTCCCGGCTGACAAAATGGTACGCTTCTCCCTCAACCTCCCCCTGCCGTGGCGCCCGGGTCGTATAACTGACCGACTCCTTCATATCGGGAAACGCTTTGAACAACTCACGGCAAAGGGATGTTTTTCCGGCGCCGGATGGCGCCGAGAGAATCAGTATCAAGCCTTCACGTTTCATCGGATATGCCTTTCATGTATTTTCAGTGTGTCATCTCCCAGACAGTGCGAAGCGCCGCCAGCGTGCGGGCGTGCATACCAATACCATTATTACCTCTTTTTTCCCATTGAGAAATGCTTGCAGCAGTAACCTTGAGGCGGGCTGCAAACGTAGCCTGTGTTTCACCAAGAGCCGAGCGCCAGGCTAATATGGCCTCACCGGTGATCGGTTCGGGAAATGGCACAACTCCGGAAGTTTTTTTACGACTTTTTAACGGCGCCGGAGAGGTTTTCTTAAGTGAAGTTACGGCGGGTGTTCCCTCACCCACCTCGGCAATTTCGACCCCGAACACGTCGGCCAGACCGCCGACCGCAATCCTGCGGCGCGATGTTCCACCCTTTGTGCCACCAATTGCCGCAGCCGAGACATCAACCAGCTCTTCGTGATTCACACCACGCAAAAGAAACAACAGCTCCGGAGAATGATCCAGTCTCGCCCCCACTCCATAAAGTACCGCCGCAATATGTTTGCACATTCCGGCCGAATCCGGACAGTCGCAAGCGAATTTGATTTCACCCGGCAGCGGGAAAAGCCCCTCCCTCCGGTCCGAAACAACCTCCATGACGCCACGGTCCAGCTTGCCGCGCAACAGGTCGATCAATGATCCGATCTTGCCGGTGCAGGCCGCTTTGACCGTATTCCATTTATGCAGTGCCAGCGGAAAGATGGTAACGGAAACATTGTACAGCGATGAACCGCTGACAATCGCCTCAATCCTGCCCGGTTTGATGTCAAGGTGGCAGACCGAACCGTTTCTGACGTAGGTACGGCCACGGGGGAGACGGTTGGCATAATCGCCGAACGACTCCATATGGTCGCACCACCCCTTTCCCCAGAAGGAATCGGCAATCTTGCGCCCGGACAGTTGTACCGGTTGCACGTTCAAGCCCTTCTTTTTCATCTTTTCAAGCTGTTTCTGCGCCTTCGCCCGACGCTCTGCAACCGGCACGTACGGCGCCCATCCATAGTAGCTCATGGGAGATGTCTCCTCCATACACATGATAGCGATAAAATATGTGCCTGTCAAACAGACCTCCGAGGTTTTGGAAACCTCGGAGGTCTGCCAAATTCAAATCCCCGCCTTATCCAGATCAAGCGCCACCAGCTGCAATAACGCCTCGTCATCCATCTCGGTCAGCAGCGTTTCCGCCCCTTCCAGCAGTTCGGTCGCCAGACCCGCCTTGGCGGTAATCATCGCGGCGATCTTCTCCTCCACCGTCCCTTTGCAGACAAACTTATGCACCATGACGTTCTTTTTCTGGCCGATACGAAACGCGCGGTCGGTGGCCTGATTCTCCACCGCCGGGTTCCACCATCGGTCAAAATGGATAACGTGGCTGGCGGCGGTAAGGTTGAGGCCGGAACCGCCTGCCTTAAGCGAGAGCACGAAGAATGGCGGGCCATCCTCATGCTGAAAGCGGTCCACCAGCTTTATTCGTTCTGAAACCTGCGTACCACCATGCAGCACCAGACCGGGACGACCAAACAGTGGCGCCAGAAAGGTAGCTATCGGCCCGGTCATTTCACGGAACTGGGTAAAGACAAGCACTTTTTCCTGGCGAGAAGCGATTTCTTCAGCCAGTTCGCGCAGACGGATAAACTTGCCGCTCCTCTCCTCGGTATAATCACCATCGCCGAGCGACTGACCTGGATGGTTGCAGATCTGCTTGAAACGCATCAGTGCGGAAAGAATCAGCCCCCGCCGCTTCATCCCCCCTTCCTGCTGTTCCTTCAGCGCCTCGGCCAGTGAAGTGACCGCCTGACTGTACAGCCGCGCCTGGGCCTTGCTGAGACCGCACCATGCCGCCATTTCAACCTTATCGGGAAGATCACTGATGACATTCCGGTCGCTTTTCAGGCGTCGCAGAATATACGGCTGCACCAGTGATCGCAATGGCGCATAGGAAGGAGGTTCGCACTTCTCCAGCGACGAAACGAATTGTTTGAAACGGGACGCACTGCCAAGCAGGCCGGGACAGATAAAGTCGAAAAGCGACCAGAGATCGGAGAGCCGGTTTTCAATCGGGGTGCCGGTGAGGGCAATGCGCGCCCGCCCGGAAAGGGACTTGACCGCCTTAGCCTGCTGTGTGCCGGAGTTCTTGATCGCCTGGGCCTCGTCCAGCACGATCAGGTTCCACTCCGGACTTCTGAGCCATTCCTGGCGTTGCAGCATGCCGTATGTCGTCAGCACCACTTCGGTGGTTGACAATGATTGTTCGGGGGAGGAAGCGATGCGTTCCAGCTCGGTCCGTTCCAGCTCCGACGGATGGAGACAGACAACCGACAGCGACGGGGCAAAGCGCGCCAGCTCGCTCTTCCAGTTGGAAAGCAGCGATGCGGGCAGCACCAGCAGACTGGGAACCTTTTTCCCGCCCCGCCCCTTTTGCGCCAACAGCAGGGAGATAACCTGAATCGTCTTACCAAGCCCCATATCATCGGCCAGACAGGCGCCAAGCCCCAACTCCGACAGGAACCAGAGCCAGTTGAGACCGGTCTGCTGGTATGGGCGCAGAGTCCCATGCAAGGCGGGACCGGCCTGCACTGCGGCCAACCGGGCAGGCTCGCGTAAACCGGCAAGCATCTCCCGCAACCGGTCGCCCGCCTCCACAAACGCCCAGCCGGTTTCATCAAGCATCGGATCATTTCCGGACAGGTCACGCCGGGCACCGGCCAGAAGACGCATCCCCTCGACAAAGGAGAGACCATCCCCCCCCGCCTCCGCCTCAACCCGGCGCCACTGTTCCAGCGCCTCGCGGAGCTTGTCGCCATCCACCTCGACCCACTCCCCCCGCAATATCGCTAATCCCTCACCTGCCGTGGTCAATGCGGCGATCTCCTCCGGCGTAAGATCTACCCCCCCGAGGGTCAGTTGCACCCTGAAGTCCAGCAGTGCCATGGCGGAGAGAGATCCTCCGCTGTTTGAACCGATGGACACCTGCACTCGTGGCCGGGGACGCTTTTTCCACCAGTCCGGCAAGCGTACGACAAGACCGCTCTCTTCCAGAAATGGGACATCCTTCAAGAAAGGGTAGGCTTCCTCGGGCGTCCAGGCCAGCGGATGATAGATATCGTCGCTTTCAAGCAGCTCCCGTACCCAGTCACACCGGTTACTTGCTTCGTGGATCGGCTCCAGCAGGCGCAGGAGCGCTGACCGGTTTTTAGTCCCGGCATATTCGGCCAGCGCCTGATTGAGCGGCAAATGCTGGGCGCGGGCATTTTTACCCAGCCGTGGGATGTAGGTAGCCATGAAGGCAAAGGGAAATTCCGGATCTTTTTTATTTTCAGCCAGATGGAAGCAGACCCGCCCCACCTGATGCCAGAGCGGCGCGTACTCGCGCAGGAATCCGGCCATTCCTTCACCATGGCGGGCAATCGCATTCAAAGCCCAGGCGTCAAGATCACTCCAGATAGCGACAAGAACATCCGGATTACAATATTCGGCGCCCGGCATGGGGGGGATGCTCAAAGTTAAATGGGCAAGGATCGAAGTGTCAGGAGGAGAGAGCGGCTCAAGCCGCCCGGAAGCGGGTTGGGTCTGGCAGAGCAACAAAAGATAGCGTGAGCCGAAGTCACGCCAGAACAGCCAGGAGAGCGGCCAGTCAGGAGCGGATTTACCGCCTGCAAGGACCATAATCCCGGCTGCCTGTGAAACGGCAAACGCCTGTTTTATCGCATCTGCGCGATACGGAGTCGTACCGTTGACTTCAGATGACGAAACCGGAGTAATCATTATCAAATGTCCGGTCGGAGTTATGGTAAGGGTCATGTATTCAGCTCACAAATAAAGTTCTCCAAGGGGTCACCCCCTTGAAAAGTTTTTCTTCATCTCTTCTCAAGTTATAACGTTCACCGCCATTCCACCAGAGACATTTGCCAACCGGTCGTCGTTCGTCCATAACTCGGTACAGCCATGATGCCGCGCTGTTGCCAGATGGAGCGCATCAGGCGTTTTTATCCCGTATTTCGCCCTAAGCCTGGCCGCCTCCCGATAAACAGCGTCAGGCATATCAAGCTTTACATTGAGTGAAAAAAAACGGTTGAATTTGTCGAGAAGATCTTTGCGATCCAGACGGAGTGGCACCACAAGGCATTCAAGCTCAGTCAACGGGCTGTAACAGACAAGACCTTGCAGTTGTGCCAATGCTTTTTCAATGTCCGCACAATACGAAAAGTGTTCCTCAACCAGATAGATTGCGGTGCATGAATCGAGATAGACCTTGCGCATTATTCCCACGCCTCGCGCTCTTCACGAATCTGGTTGTCAATCTCATCAGGAGACAACCGTGAAGCCGCCGCAATGCGGTTGCTTCGTAGGAAATCCAGCAAAGCGGCACTGTTTCCGGCAGAGTTGTCCGAGTCTGTGGCATGGATTCCAGCCAGAGGTATTTCGCACGCTTGTTCCAGGCGTTCATACACGTCAACCGCTACAAGCACCGCCTCCAATCGGTTGTTCCTGATAATAGCAACCTTTTCGCGCCGATGCTGTACGACACTGCTCAAAACCGCACCAAAATTGCGCACTACTTCGCTGGACGACATTATTTCTTCACGGGCATACTGTGCCATATGTGGTTACTCCCTGATAGCAATATACATCAAATTATACGTAATATCCCGTGTAAAGCAATGCAATTCCATCTTATATCTCAGGTCCCGCGTATATTCGGGGGACTATTTTACTGCGAAAGCCCAAACATTAGGCGTTCCATGAAGAACCTGAGCCCTTGAAAGAGAATTATCACAGAAGTTTTTATATATCCAGTAACCACCTTACAAGATTCTTTCGTTCTATGGTTACCCCATGCCACTGTATCAATGTTTCGTCTTCGTCCAGCGACAAAAGCAGGTTTGTTCCTTCCTGCAAATGAGCATCTGCAAGGACAAAAACCCCCAGTTCACGTTTTTCATCCTCAGCAGTAAGAGTGGCAGTTACCTGAACTTTATCATATCTGCACTCTCCGGATGAGACGATAAAATCAATCTCCTTACCGCTGTCATTTGTGCCAAAAAAGACCGTATCACCGCGCCTGCGAAGTTCCAGATACACAACCTGTTCAAGCCGTAGAGATAGATTCTCCTCAGGTGGACGATACAGAGTAATTAGTCCGGTATCGACGCTGTAATACTTGCGGGTATCGCTGAATACCCGATTCTGTTTCCAGCTGAATCGGAAAACTTCAAAGAGGGCAAAGGCCTTGAGAAGATACGAGCAATAAGCGATGACCGTTTCCGGTTTTGTTTTGATGCCCATGGCGGCACAACGGCGGGACAGAGAGGCAAATGTGCTGACATTTCCAGCCCCGGCCATCAGATAATGAAACAACTTTTCAAGAAGAGTTACATTATCGACTTTGAAGCGGCGGACTACATCATCCAAGATAACTTTGCTGACGATACCGGACAGATATGACAGCTTTGATTCAGGAGACGGGATGTCGAAGACCTCGGGGAAACCACCATGATTCAGATATTCCGTGAACATGGCGCTGATCTCACGTTTATTGCGGAGATAGCCGGCCTTGTCGTCTACCTTCATACCACGATATGACAAAAACTCTCGAAAACTGAATGGCAAAAGAAAGAATTCAATGAAACGCCCCGCCAGGTTACTCCCCAGTTCTGAAGATAGCAGTTCCGAATTGGAACCTGTCAGGATGATTTCGATTTCATCGCTGTCTTTTTCATAGATGGTGCGAATAAAACGATCCCAATCCCTCACATTCTGAATTTCGTCAAAAACGAGCAGTTTTTTGCCCGGACGGGCGGAGAGACTCAAGAACAGTTCATAGACCTGATTCAGCCGTTCAGGAGTTGTGACTTCCATCAGGCGAAAATCTTCAAGATTCAGATAAAGCACATTTGCAGGTTCTATTCTCCCCTCTCGCACAAGGCGACCAACAACCTGCTGTACCAGAAACGACTTGCCACTGCGACGAAATCCGGTGACTATTTTGATGGGGCGCGACCCCATGGCTCCAAGCAGCTTTATTTCAAGCTCTCTGGCTACTCCCTGCCGACGTTGGATGAGACTCTGCCATTCAAAAATGACGGATGCCATGATATCGCTATTCATAATTATCACCTTATACAGAGGTTATATAATGGTATTAATACCTTTACAGGGCGATAATTTCAACATTTTTCTCAGCTGTTCCGTCGACTGGTCAGGTTTTACTGCCCAAATGGCTACTCCACATTCTGAACCTGTTCCCGCATTTTTTCCATCTCCGCCTTAATCCGGATAACCAGATTCGTAATACCGGCATCATTCGATTTCGAACCGATCGTGTTGACCTCCCGGTTCATCTCCTGCATCAGGAAGTCAAGCTTGCGGCCAACAGGCTCGGAACTGCGCAATGCCTCGTCAAACTGGTTAAAGTGGCTTGCAAGCCGAACCAGCTCTTCCGTTATATCACACCGGTCGGCCAGCAGCGCAACTTCCTGGGCGAGCCGGCTTTCGTCCAGCTCCACACCTTCCAGCAGCAGTTCCAGACGCGTTTTCAATTTCTGCCGGTATTCCGACACCACCTGAGACGTCCGCTCTCCGATCTGCGCCGACCACTCGGCAATCTGCGACCGCCGGGTCCGCAAATCTTCGTTAAGGGCCTCGCCCTCACGGGCACGCATACCATCCAGAGCTGTTACGGCTGCCTGCACGGCTGTAAGGAGCTGCGGTTGCAATAAGGTTTCATCAACCGAACCGGCCACGTCTTTAAGTACCCCTTTTTGTGACATAATGAGGGAGAGCGGCGCATCCTGCGGCAGATTCAGCTCTTTTGACAAACGGGTATAGGCATCGAAATACCCCCGCGCGACAGCCAGATCCAGTTGAGGAGCCACATGAGCAGCCGCTGTTTCGTCCCACTGCACGGTAATGTCGATCTTGCCCCGTTTCAGGAGAGAGGCCGCCAGACGTTTCACATCATTTTCAAACGCATAAAGCGTTCGCGGCATCCGCACGGATATCTCACCGTAGCGATGGTTGACGGAGCGAATTTCTACAAGAAAATTTCCATGTGGGGTTGTTGCTTCCCCCTTGCCATATCCTGTCATGCTTTTGAGCACTAAATACACCTCCGAATAATTTACGTTCACATACCGTAATTCCTGCTTGTTTGTCCAGCCAAATCCGGTATATTCGGAGTATGCCTGCACTCAGACTCCTTACCAGCTGTTCCCAGCGACACCTTCTGGAGGCACTTGCCGACACCATCAGCGCTTCACCACTGCCACCTCTGGAAAAAGAGAGTATTGTTGTCCTCAGCAACGGCATGGCTCGCTGGATCTCGGTAGAGCTCGCCGCCCGGCTCGGTGTATCCGCCGGACTTGAATTCAGCTTTCCAAACGATCTGCTCGACCGGAGTTTCACCACCATCCTTCCCGAAGAGCGGTCATCGGTCCCGTTTACCCAGAGCTCACTGACATGGCGTATTGCTTCACAGCTTCCGGATCTCTCGCGCCAAAAGGGTTTCGAGCAGGTTGCCGCCTATCTTGGCGATGGCCATGATGACCGCCGCCTCTTGCAGATTTCCCGATCCCTGGCCGGCTGTTTCGATCAATATACCATCTTCCGTCCGGAAATGGTGCTCGCCTGGGATGACGGCAAAGACAGCGATTGGCAAGCCCGATTATGGCGCGCAGTCCGAAACGAGTGCCACGGGAGTCACCGGGCTGCACTGCTCTCAGCGGTACAGCGTCACATTTCCTGCGGAGCCGCACTTAAAGGCGCCCTCCCTAAACGTATCAGCCTGTTCGGCATTTCATACCTGCCACCGTTTCATCTGGAAGCGTTGCGATTGCTTTCATCCTATTGTGACGTGACGTGTTACCTGCTCAACCCGTGCGGAGAGTACTGGGGAACCATCATTTCCGAAAAACAAAAGTCCCGTTTGGCGCTGGGTGCAGCATTTTCCGCTGAAGCAGAGGAGTATTACGAAACCGGCAATCCGCTCCTCTCTTCGCTCGGCACGCTGGGGCAGGAATTCTTCGAAACACTTCTGGAGTTCGGCTTTGAAGCCCAGGAACTGGAACATACCCCTGAAGAGACCATTCGAAACAGCGTTGCCAGTTCCCCCTCACTGCTTTCCGCCATTCAAAATGATATCCTCACCCTGTATGACCGACCGGCCAGCGGTGTTCGGAGTATCGTTTTGGCAGATGACCGCTCGCTGCAAATTCATTCATGCCACGGGCCACTGCGGGAAATGGAGATTCTGTACGACAACCTGCTGGCGCAGTTTGATGAGCTGCAGAATCTGGAACCGCGCCATGTCGTCGTGATGATCCCGGATATTGAAACCTATGCGCCCTACATCAGCTCTGTTTTCGGCTGTCGTTCGACCGGTCGGCCACCACTCCCTTATACCATTGCCGACCGGAGCGCACGCCGCGAAAGTCTTTTTGTGGATGCGTTCCTTAAAATCATTGCCGCAGTTCCCAGCAGGTTCGTTCTCCATGACATACTGGATCTTCTTGAAATTCCGGTTATCATGAGTCGTTTCACTATCGATGCGGACGAATTTTCCGACATCAAAACGTGGCTTGTCGACTGTAATGTGCGCTGGGGAGTTGACGCAGATCACCGCGTCGATCTCGGTTTTCCACGATATTCCGATTTCAGCTGGGAGTCCGGACTGGACAAGCTGTTACTTGGCTACGCCCTGTCACCGGACGATTCCGCCACTTTTAGCGGGATCCTCCCCTACCCTGGCTGTTCAGGCCGACAGGCAGTGGCTGTGGGAAAATTGATTGAGTTCATTACCGCACTTCGGGAAAACAACGGCCGGTTGAATGCACGCCATACCCTGCCGGAATGGGCCGACATTCTTTCGACAACAGTAACCCGGTTATTACTCCCCGATGACAACGATTCCGGAGGACCTCTCATTGTTGCCAAAGCGCTCAATTCGCTCCGCGAAGCCTGTTCGATCCATGGTTTTACTCAACCGCTGGCGCTCGATGCCGTGCGTGACCACCTGAATGAGATCGTGGCCAAGAGTGGCGGCGGCTACGGATTCCTGGGGGGCTCAATTACGTTTTGCGCCATGCTGCCGATGCGAAGTATTCCAATGCGGGTAATCTGGCTGGCAGGAATGAATGACGGGCAGTTTCCGCGTACGGAGCGGCCTCCCGGATTCAGCCTGATGAACGGCGCCAGACGGCGCGGAGACCGGTCGCTACGGGATGAAGATCGCTACCTGTTCCTTGAGGCGCTCATGGCTGCGGAAGATCGTTTCTGCATCAGTTTCAACGGTCAGAGCGATCGCGACAACAGTTCACTGCCGCCGTCGGTTCTGGTCGCAGAACTGATTGAATATGTGACGCGGGGATTTTCCGATTCAGACAGGATATCACCTCCGTCCGCAGTGGTCCGGCACCGGCTTCAAGGGTTTAGTCCCTGCTACTTTGATGGTCACGACCCGTCTCATTTTTTCAGCTACGACCGGGACGTCTGCCATGCAGTTGAAGCGAGGCACGTGTCAGACAGCCCCCGGCGGACATTCATACACGAGCCGATACCACTCGACAGCAGATCGCTCCTGCAGATAGACCTGCAGCAGTTGCGGCGTTTCCTGGCAAATCCGGCCGCCGCTTTTCTCGAACAGCGCCTCGGCGTGAGACCGTTTAACCCGGCAGAAGAACCGGAAGATACCGAACCGTTTTCGTTGGATGCACTCTCCCGTTACACTCTTTCACAGGAGCTTGTCGGGCAGTTGCTGAAAGGGGCAACGGCCGAGGAGTGCCTGTCAGCGGCCCGATCTCGCGGGGTTCTCCCCCCCATGCCGGCCGGCAAAGCGGTATTTACAGCCGAATGGGAAAAAAGCCGCCGGTTTGTTACCGCGCTCGAAGCGAAGCTCGGCACACCGTTGGAACCACTTGCAGTGGAGTTTACTCACGACAAGGTAATCCTGCATGCCGTCCTCGATAACTGTCGGAGCGGCACACATCTTCGCTGGCGCTGCGCGGGGATGAAGGGAAAGGATCGACTCGCCATCTGGCTCGACCACCTGCTTCTTAACCTCGCAACAACAGACGGTTACCCGTCGCAGAGTATGTTGATAGCATCGGACAGGGTTCTGGAATTACCACCTCTTGAACATGCGGCAGCAATTCTGGCTGATTTGCTTGATCTGTACTGTGAGGGGACGACACGGCCACTGCCGTTTTTCCCCGAGACTTCCTGGGCTATTATAACGGACGGGGAGCAGAAAGCGGAAAGGACATGGCGTGGAGATCTGCGAATGGGGATCCCCGGAGAAATCGATAATCAGGCCGTGGCTCTCTGTTTTGGCACAGAGGAGCCTTGGGGAGAGGAATTCCTCGCAATTGCAGAACGGATATATGGGCCGCTGATTGCCGCATTGAAGAGTATGGCCCCTTAGCCGAACTTGATCAGGGCTGCGCCCGCCATGATGAACAGGGCCGAAAACAACCTGATCCTCCCGAATGATTCCCTGAGAAAGAGGATGCCGATCAGGACACCGATTACGATACTTACCTGCCTGACTGGAACCGCATAACTTACCGGAGACAAATTCAGCCCGTAGCGAAACGTCAGGAAGGATGCCATCATAATCGGACCACTGATCAGGATCAACGGCCAATGTTCGCGTAACTCTTCTACGATCAGGGAGCGGTACTTTGGTCGGAACATGTTGAAAGACATAATGAAAAACATTATCAGCACCAGCATGTAGGTGAAATAGAGCGGCGAATAGCTCCTGACGCCACTCTTTTCGGCAATCGAACCGATCGAGTAGATGAAACCGGCCGCCAGGGCGTCCCTCACCGAGGGAGAGCGCAGATTACGGAAGGGGCGCACCAGTTCTCCCAGCGACAAGCGCTGCATCTGGATCGAATAGGTGCCGAAGACCACCAGCACGATACCGCAGATACCGGTAGCGGAGAGACGCTCCCCCAGCAGTGTCATTCCCCAGATGGGAACATATATCATCGATGTCTGGCAGAGCGGATAGACCACCGACAAGTCACCCCCACGGTAGGCACGACCATTAAATAGATGATACAGCACGAAACAGACCGAGCCGAGAGAGGCCATCAGCAGTGTATGGGCATCGGGCTGCCGGTATTGGCCGGGCAGGAACGGAAGGGTGATAGTAAAGAGCCCGCCGGAGGCAACAAACATCCACCAGATAAACACGGTCTTGTGACGGCTCCGCTTCACCAGCAGGTTCCAGAGGGCATGCATGACGGCCGAAATAATGATAAGGGTGAAGGCAAGAGGAGTCATAGAGGCATTATGCAGGTTTGTTTCGGTATATTCAACGTTCTTCCAATACGCTCAGCTCCGCGTCGGTCTGGCGCAATCGTTCGGCAATCGCAAGCGAAAGCCGGGCAAAGACCTGCACTCCCAGCGCCGCATTGTCCCGGGCAAGTTCATTGAAGCGGGCACGGGATAACACAAAAAGTTCGGTAGGCTCCTTGGCCTCAATGTCGGCTGAACGTATGCCGCGATCCAGAAAAGCCAGCTCGCCAAAGAATCCCCCTTGGCCAATAGTCGCCAAATGATGCCGCTTCCCCCCCTCAAGCGGCAGCATGACCTGGACACTACCGCGCCGCACCAGAAAAAGCTCATCACCCCGGTCGCCCTGACTAAACGCTTTCCCCCCCTGAGCCAGCATCATCTCGCTGACACAGCTTTCCACATTTGCCAATTCCCGGTCATTGAACTCGCGGAACAGACCGAATTCCTTCAATGCCAGCAGGCATTCGTCACGGTCGCGCGACACACCGGCAGTTGCAAGAATCTGTTCCTCCATCCATTCCAGGGCACTATCCTGGGTTTCGGTAATCTTTACCCCCTCTTCCCGAATCAGTCCCATCTGTTCAAGATAGCGTTCAATGTCCTGATGTTTCGACAATTCCGACGGCATACCACAGAACAACAGCTGGCCACCCCGCTCCGCCAGTTGGGCGTGCATCTGCTCAAACAGGTGAACGGCGGTATAGTCGATTGATTGGACATGGCGCAGATCCAGCAGCAGATAACGACGGGTTCTGAGGTCGGACTCAAGCAGCGTAAAAAGTTGGTCGGTAGTACCGAAAAACAGATTCCCCTGCAATTCGCAGAAAACCGCCTGGTCGCCATCCCGGTCAAGGATTTCCCGTTCCCTGTCGAAACGTCGCGTTTTTGAGGACATCTGGTTCAGATAACGTTTGCGGCGGATAACCGAACCATGTACCTGATCACGGATAAAAAGCAGGATCGCCAGCGCCACGCCGACACCGGAAGCTGCGATCAGGTCTACCGTCAGAGCAACCAGCACCACACCGGCAATGACACAGAAATCAAGCCGGCCTGATGGATAGCGGAGCAACTGGAACATGTTTTTATCAAACATACGCCATGCAATTACCATCAAGATGCCGGCCAGCGCGCCGATAGGGACCCATGCAATCAGCCTGTTTAACAGCAGCAGGGCCAGCACAACAAAAATGCCCTCAATGACACCCGAGCGATAGGTGCGGCCGCCGCTGGTAACATTCACCAGTGTGGGACCCATGGTACCGGCGCCCGGAATTCCGCCGGTCAGGAACGATGCCAGGTTACCAAGTCCCTGCCCGATCAATTCGCGGTTCGAATTGTGGCGACTCCGGGTCAAAGCATCAAGTCCGACACAGGTTTTAAGGGTGTCGATGGAAAGCAGCACGGACAAAGTCAGGGCAGGGACCAGTATCAGGTGAATTGACGCGATATCGATCCGCAGCATCGAACGCGCCCGGCCGGTTACCGCATCCCAAAAGCTGCCTGAAGCCTGTAGCGGGCCAATGATAAGTGGATTTCCATGTAATTCCAGTAGCGGAGAAAAAAAGAAGGCCAAGGCAAAATACGTTGCAATTCCTCCAGACAGTCCGAGAATGACCGCGGGAATCTTTTTGGTAAGGAGCGGCGCCAGTGCCATGATTGCCATTGTGACGATCCCGACCGTCAGACTCTGCCATTTCCAGATCTCCGGCGTGAACATTCCCTGCGAAAGAGGGACCCCCTTGGGGAGACCCAGCAGTTTGGGAAGTTGACCAATAGCGATAAGCAGACCCACACCGGAAAGGTAACCGCTCACTACCTGGTACGGAATGAATTTTATCAGTTTTCCGCCACCGACAACCCCGTACAGGGTTTGAAACAGTGCAGCCAGAAGCACGGTCAGCGCCATCAGCGGTATGATGGCAGCCGGTTCGAGTCCGGCCCCCCTCTCACCGCCGGACATCAACCCTGCGGTCAGTGCGGTCAGAACAGCGGCTGCCGGCGCACAGGGCGCCGATATCAACCCGCCGGTCCTCCCGACCAGGGACGCCACGATACCGACGGCAGCGGCCCCCAGAAGGCCTGCCATTGCCCCTTGCCCGGCATATTCCTGACCAAGTGCGGTAAAGACGAGAATACCGAAGGCAACCGAGGAAGGAAGTGCCACCAGCATGGCAGCCAACCCGCCCCACATTTCATTCACCCAGGAATACGACTCTGTGCTGGCATGTCCGCTCTGTTCATTCATGACTGCGCTATCCGGAATATTCATTTTCTTAACGGCTTCAGACATAATGGTATCATAAACTATACAGGTAGCAACCACCGTCCCGGAAAAAGCAGAAAAGCCCCGCATGCAGCAGCACGCGGGGCTTTTCTGTGTATGACTGCTGCAGCCGATTATAGACCGAGTTGTTTAAAAAAGTCTGTTCCCTTGTCATCAACCAGGATAAAGGCCGGGAAGTTCTCAACCTCGATCTTCCAGACCGCTTCCATACCCAGTTCCGGGAAGTCGATACACTCAACTTTCTTGATGTTCTCTTCGGCAAGAACGGCTGCCGGACCACCGATTGAGCCGAGGTAGAATCCGCCGTATTTCTTGCAGGCATCGGTTACCTGCGGGCTGCGGTTACCCTTGGCGATCATGATCAACGAGCCCCCTTTGGACTGAAGCTCGTCGACGTAGGAGTCCATGCGACCGGCGGTCGTGGGTCCGAACGAACCGGACGCCTTGCCTGCCGGAGTCTTGGCCGGACCGGCGTAGTAGATCGGGTGATTGAGCAGGTACTCAGGCAATGGCTTGCCGCTGTCCATGATCTCCTTAAACTTGGCGTGGGCGATGTCACGACCGACCACGATAGTGCCGGTGAGCAGCAGCGGTGTCGATACCGGGTGTTTGGTCAACTCGGCTAAAATCTCCTTCATCGGCTTGTTCAGGTCAATCTTGACGCCATGCTCATGCTTGCCGCGATACTGCTCGGGAATCAGGCGTCCCGGATTGCGGTCCATCTCTTCAACAAACAGACCATCTTTAGTGATCTTGGCTTTGATGTTGCGGTCTGCCGAGCAGGACACCGCCATACCGACCGGGCAGGATGCGCCGTGACGCGGCAAACGGATAACACGCACATCGTGGGCGAAGTACTTGCCGCCGAACTGGGCTCCGATGCCGAGCTTCTGGGCAGCCTCCAGCAGTCTGTTTTCCAGTTCGACATCGCGGAAGGCCTGACCATGGGCATTACCAGTCGTCGGCAGACCGTCAAGTTCCTTGGCCGTAGCCAGCTTGACCGTTTTCATGCAGGCATCGGCAGAGGTACCGCCGATGACAAAAGCGATGTGATAGGGAGGACAGGCAGCGGTGCCGAGATATTTCATCTTTTCAACCAGATACTTGTACAACTTGCCCGGTGTCAGCAGCGCCTTTGTTTCCTGATACAGCATGGTCTTGTTGGCGGAACCGCCCCCTTTGGCCATGAACAGGAACTTGTAGTAGTTGCCATCGGTAGCCAGAATATCGATCTGGGCAGGCAGGTTGGTGCCGGTATTGACCTCTTCGTACATATCAAGCGCTACGGTCTGGGAATAACGCAGGTTCTCTTCCGTATAGGTTTTGTAAATCCCCTTGGAAATATATTCTTCATCCTTGACGCCGGTCCAGATCTGCTGACCTTTTTTTGCGGCAACGGTGGCAGTACCGGTATCCTGACAAACCGGCAGTTCAAGATTGGCGGCAATCTCGGCGTTGCGCAGGAAAGCAAGAGCGACACCCTTATCGTTCATGGAAGCTTCCGGATCGCTCAGAATTTTGGCAACCTGTTCGTTATGGGCAGGGCGGAGCAGGAAGGAAACATCCTTCATCGCAGCATTGGCCAGAACGGTCAGAGCTTCGGGGTCGACCTTCACCACGTCGGCACCGGCAAACGTTTCAACCGTTACGTATTTTTCAGAGCCTTCGATTTTTCGGTATTTGGTTTCATCTTTGGCAAGCGGGAACGGCTCTTGATACACAAACGGTTTGACAGACATCGGTATCTCCTTTCAGGTGTGTTCGAGATATGACTACGGGTCGCTATGCTGTATACAGTAAGAAAGATAATTTAGTAATGCAAACCGCTGTATAAATCAAGGCATAATTTTTTCAATCAGAGGAACTGGCATCGAAGTAGTTTGATCCCGTCTTTAAAAAGGACCTGCATCTTGTTCGGAACAATCAACACTTTCACAATGCCAAGGCCGAACGACGGATGAAGGACCAGCCGCTTGACCTGATACGTGCCGTTCATGTTGTACGCAATCGCTTTGTCATAATCGAATGTCGGTTGGAGTGATGCCCACTCTTCCCGTTCTATTTCAGCCGGATCTTTCCTGGGCATACGCGGTACAGCGGTGGTTGAGCGCGCTTTGCCGGCAACGGTAATTCGGGGGGCTTTGGCCTCTTTTGCCGATGGAGGCGGGTAATAGTTGTGTACACCATTACAGGTATTGCATTCGACCCGGACTACTTTTCCTTCCACCATGGCAACAATTCTGTGATTCAGTACTTCACGACACTTGGTACAACGAGATTCGATAATGTCGCCTGCCGATAGTTTTCTAATAGTCATTGGCTTCCTGTCTTTGCTCCGGGATATTTCGTCAAGTAACAACGATTGTTTCAAGCAGATGTCGTACCTGTTCAGAAAAAAAACCGCTCGTCAGCAAGGCAGCTGGTGAGCGGCTTAACTAGGTGATGAAATAAACGGCAGGTGTCATATCACCCGTTTATCGATGACTCGCTCAGCCTTTCCTTCGTGCCGCGGTATACTGTTCGGTTCAACCAGTTTCACGGTAACGCCGACACCGAGTACGGAATCGATTCTTTTTCCGACCATGTCGAGGAATGCACGCTGTTTTTTCATCTCGTCGAAGAAGATATTCTCCCGCACTTCGATGCAGACCTCCAGCACATCCAATGCGCCGACACGGTCGACAACCAACTGGTAGTGCGGTTCGCACCCTTCTATCGCAACCAGAACCTCCTCTATTTGCGAAGGGAAAACATTAACCCCTTTGATAATCAGCATATCATCGCTCCGTCCCCTGGTTTTCTTCATTCTGACCGTGGTACGGCCGCATGCGCAGGCAGCGTAGTCAAGAGAGGTAATGTCCCGCGTCCGGTAGCGGATCATTGGGAACGCTTCCTTACTTATTGTCGTCAGCACCAGTTCACCGACACTACCGGGGGGAAGAACTTCACAGGTTTCCGGATCGATTATTTCGGCAATGAAAGCATCCTCGGCGATATGCATTCCGTTCTTGCAGCGGCATTCACCAGCAACGCCAGGACCGATAACTTCGGAAAGGCCATAATTGTCGGTAGCGCTGATCATAAGACGTGACTCGATTTCGGTACGCATCGCTTCGGACCATGGTTCGCTACCAAACAGTCCAACCCTGAGAGAAAGCGTCTGGGGATCGATTCCCTGCTTTTCGATCCGATCAATCAGGGTGACCGCATAACTCGGGGTGCAGACAAGCACAGTAGATTTGTAATCCTGCATGATCATGATCTGCTTGTCGCTGTTCCCGCCGCTCATCGGAATCACGGCCGCGCCAATCGCCTCCGATCCGTAATGCAGTCCGAATGCTCCGGTAAACATACCGTAGCCGAATGCAATCTGCACGACATCATCGTGAGTAACGCCTGCCGCCGTCATGAAACGCGCCACCAGACTGGACCACATTTTGAGATCGTTTTTGGTATATCCGACAACGGTCGGTTTTCCGGTCGTACCGGACGACGAATGAATCCGGACCACCTCGCGGAGCGGCACCGCAAACATCCCGTAGGGATAATTAAGGCGCAGATCTTCCTTGGTCGTAAAAGGGAGCTTCGCCAGATCGGACAATGACGCAACATCCTCCGGAACGATGCCGAGTCCGTTGAATTTGGTACGATAACAGGGCACATTCTTGTAGACACGGTTCAAGGTTGCCTGAAGGCGCTCCAACTGGAGCTGTTCAAGCTCTTCACGAGGCATACATTCATGTTGGGAATCCCATATCAGGTCTGGCTGCATTACAAAACCTCGCGCCGGCGTTATCGGTTATTCTTTGGGAGCCAATGCTGCATCCACATAATTTTTGATGACAGTGGTCACGTCCTCGACCGGAACCAGCAGAACTTCGCCGGTCGCGCGGATTTTCAGTTCGACCTTCCCTTCGGCCAGACCTTTGCTGCCAACCACGATCCGGAGCGGTATTCCGATCAGATCGTTATCCTTGAACTTCACTCCCGGCCGTTCGTCACGATCATCGAACAGCACCTCGATTCCAAGTTTTTCGAGGCGGGAATAAATTTCTCCGGCGGCGGCCATGACACCTGCATCCTTGGTGTTGACAGCCACAACCGAACAGTGAAACGGAGCGATCGGAATCGGGAATATGATGCCGTTCTCGTCATGGTTCTGCTCGATCGCCGCCGCCACGGTGCGGCCGATGCCAATGCCGTAACATCCCATGAAAATAATCTGTTCCTTACCGCTGGCGTCCAGATAGGTGGCGTTCAGGGCTTTGGAATACTTCGTCCCCAACTTGAACACATGCCCGACTTCGATGCCGCGCCACATTTCAAGTTTTCCCGATTCACAGCGGGGACAGGCATCGCCGGCTTCGACAGTACGGATATCGACGAACCGCGTAGCCTCAAAATCACGACCGAGATTGGCATTGATATAGTGCATATCCTTATCATTGGCGCCTGTTACGAAGTTAGTCATCCCCTGAACGACCCTGTCGGCTATGACCGGAATGTTCTGAATGAGACCGACAGGCCCGATGAAGCCGACCGGCGAACCGGTGCAGGCCATAATCTGTTCTTCGGTTGCCATCAGAATCTCGTCCCACCCCAGATGGTTCTTCAGCTTGAGCTCGTTTAGTTCATGATCGCCCCGTAGCAGCGCCATGACGAGTTCACCACTGTCGGAAGCGTACACAAGAGATTTTACCGTCTGATCCGCCGGCACGTTCAGAAATGCGGCGACCTCGGCAATTGTTTTCATTTCCGGAGTCGGAACCTTTTGTAACGGTTCACTATTAGCATCGCATGCAGCAGTAAACAAAGGAGATTCAGCTTTTTCAATATTTGCGGCATACCGGCATGCGCCGCAGGAAACAATAGCGTCTTCACCGGAATCGGCCAGCACCATGAATTCATGCGAAGAAGAACCGCCGATACTCCCGGTATCGGCCTCGACCGCCCGGAAATTAAGCCCGCACCGCTCAAAAATGCGCATATACGCATTGAACATTTTTTCGTAGGAGAGATCTGCGGCAAAGCTGTCAACGTCAAACGAGTAAGCATCCTTCATGATGAACTCGCGGCCGCGCATCAGGCCGAAGCGGGGGCGAATCTCGTCGCGAAACTTGGTCTGGATCTGGTAAAAATTCACCGGCATCTGGCGATAACTTTTTATCTCGCGCCGCACCATGTCGGTAATAACCTCTTCATGGGTCGGACCCATGCAGAACTCAGCCTCTTTACGATCCTTGAAGCGGAGCAACTCCTTGCCATAAAAAGCCCAGCGTCCCGACTCCTCCCACAGTTCCGCCGGTTGAACGCTCGGCATCAGCATCTCAATGGCATCGGCCCTGTTCATCTCTTCGCGCACGATGTTCTCGAACTTGCGGATCGAACGGAGGCCGAGCGGCAGGTAGTTATAGATCCCGGAAGCAAGCTTGCGGATCATCCCGGCACGCAGCATCAGCTGATGCGAAACCACCTCTGCATCGGAGGGAGTCTCCTTGATGGTCGGTATAAAATAACGTGAATACAGCATTAAACATCTCCACAATAGAATTTGAATTGCACAAGGTTAATTACAGCCAAACAAACATCATGCGACAAAAAAAATACTTTAAACGGCAGTTGGAACACAAATGACGCAAAGAGAATCAAAATACAAAACAAATTATTGACTTAAAACCATAAACTTAAATCACTTGGTGTTGACTTTCTTTACGAGCCTTGCGTCTTTGCGGTAAATGTATTTGATGTGACACTACTTGCGTATCGTTGCTCCCTACAACCGGGCTATTTCCTCAAGCAATGCATCGGCCAGCTGATCTTCCGACACCTTGCGGACTATTTCGCCGTGGCGGAAGACAAGCCCCTCCCCTTTACCCCCGGCAATACCGACATCCGCTTCCCGTGCTTCACCCGGCCCGTTCACGGCACACCCCATGACGGCAACGGTAATCTGCCGGTCTACCCCTTGCAGCCGTTTCTCGACATCCTCCGCCACCCGGATCAGGTCGATCTGGCAGCGCCCGCAGGTCGGACAGGAAACGAAATTTACCCCGCGCTGACGTAATCCGACCGCTTTTAGAATGTCGTATGCGACCCGAACCTCATCCTTCGGCTCTCCGGTCAACGACACCCGCATCGTATCGCCTATCCCGTCCGCCAGCAGAATGCCGAGCCCAACCGACGACTTGATCGTGCCGGAGAAAAGCGTGCCCGCCTCGGTAACACCGATATGGAGCGGGTAATCGGACTGTTCCGAAAACAGGCGGTACGCGGCAACGGTTTTCATCACGTCGGATGCTTTCAGTGAAATTTTGATTTCCCGGTAATTCAAATCCTCAAGAATGTGGATATGCCCCAGCGCCGATTCCACCATAGCCTCGGGAGACGGGTGTCCATAGCGCTGCAGCAACTCTTTTTCAAGCGAACCGGCATTGACACCGATCCGGATCGGCACCTTGCGTTCGGCAGCCGACGCGACGATCTCGGCAACCTTCCATTTCTCGCCAATATTGCCCGGATTGAGACGCAGTCCGTCGATGCCACCCTCCAGAACCTGCAGCGCCAGTTTGTAGTCAAAATGGATGTCGGCGACGACAGGAATCGGGCTCAGTTGCTTGATCTGCGCCAGAGCATGGGCTGCATCCAGGTCCGGCACCGCGCAACGAACTATTTCGCAGCCAACTTCGGCAAGCCCGTTGATCTGGGCAATGGTTGCGGATACGTCACGGGTATCGGTGCTGCACATCGACTGCACCGAACAGGGAGCGCCACCGCCAACCGCTATAGAACCGATGTGTATTTGTCTGGTTAGTTTTTTCATGGCTAACATACTGCCAAAGGTGGGCGGGAAAGTCAAGAACGGCGGGAGGGAAACCACTGGTCATGTTTTTGTGGTTAATTCATGTGGTGACAACAGGAATATTCTTCTGCACGGCAAAATTCCGGTTGATCGCAAGAAATATTGACTATTTTAAATAATAATGTTTGAATGGCAGTATAACTAAAAAAAGGAGGTAGTAACGTATGAAAAAGATTTTGATGGCGGCAGCATTAACCGTAGTCATGTCGAGTGCCGCATTTGCGGGATCAGCACAAACCAACGTCGGCTGCGGTTTGGGAAGTTTGGCCTGGGAAAACAAAGCAGATGACTCAACCCTTTTTCAGGCCTTTCAGGCAACGACTAACGGTACTTCAGGAAGCCAGACGTTTGGCGTTTCATCCGGCACATCAAACTGCAAGCAACCTTCAAAGTTTGTCCAGAATGAACAACTCAATAAGTTCGTTCAGGCCAACATGGACAACCTTGCAAAAGACATCGCCATGGGAAAAGGTGAGACACTCGATACGTTTGCAGAAATGCTCGGTGTCGCTCCTGCTCAGACAGTTGCTTTTAACTCCAGAATGCAATCCAATTTCGGTAAAATTTTCACATCTGAAAATGTTGTGCTTGCTGAAGTGATCGACAATGCAGTAACCGTCGCCAATAACTGATCACATTATTTAGTAGAGCAAAAGAGGTGCACAGATTATATTTGTGCGCCTCTTTTTATTTGACCACGGGATGTTGCCAGTGACCCACACCTTTAAAGCCCTTGCCATATTTTTTACTGCACTTATTCTCTCTACTTTTGTAGCGTCTCAAGCGTTGTCTCTCGATGATTCATATGTTGAACAGATCGTAACCAAAGCCAGAGACCTGCGGCTTCATGAAGAAAGGGATTGGCATGTACTGCTGCACTATACCAAAACCCTTTCCGGCAGCTACAAAAGCAAAATAGATGATACTCATTTTTTTCTCTCCCCGGACGGCAGGACGGATAGCAAGACCGAACTGGAAGCAACCTTGAGAAGTTTTTTCATACCCGCTCAAAAGGATGGTGAGAATGCTGCCTGTCGTTTTCCGGCACGTTATGAATGGCTCAAAAACAGGCTCGATATTGACACATCGAAACTCCCCGGGTTTACTTGTACAGAGAGGGACAAAGCAGTTGACACGGTTAACGCCAGGTCGGCGGTGCTTGTATTTCCGGTTGGTCATATCAACAGCCCGGCCTCCATGTTTGGCCACACACTGATACGGATTGATAGTAGCAAAAGGAGCAATCTCATCTCCTACGCGGCCAATTATTCCGCTGATTCCGTTGATACAAACGGCTTTCTCTATGCGTGGAAGGGGCTGACCGGAATGTATAAGGGGTATTATTCCATGATGCCCTATTACATTAAGGTTAAGGAATATAACGACCTTGAGCACCGGGACATGTGGGAATACCGGCTTACACTTTCCGAAGATGAAGTAAAAAAGATGGTCTACCATATATGGGAACTGCAAAACATTAACTCCTCATATTATTTTCTTGATGAAAATTGCTCCTATAACCTGCTGTTTCTGATTGAAGCGGCCAGACCTGAGTTGCACCTGACTGAGCAAACCGGTATTTTTGTTCTGCCCACTCATACTGTTAGAATTATCAAAGAAAGCGGAATTGTCGAGGGAGTGCAATATCGTCCATCGCAAGGCACTATAATCAGAAATATTGTCTCTTTGCTTGACGCTCATGGACAAACGCTTGCAAATAATATTGCACTGTCTTCAATAAAGCCGGAAAGCTTACGTACTGAAAATATCCCTGATAGTGAAAAAATGAAAATCCTCGATTTGTCCGCCGGATATGTGCAGTTCAGGTTTGCCCGTAAGGAGATTGAAAAAGATATTTACTCGAAACTGTATCTCGCTATTCTCCGTGAACGCAGTAATCTCGGATTACCCGTCGATGATCCGTATAAGATTTTTGAGCCAGCCAAACCTGAGACGGGACATGGAACAACTATGGCTGGCATTGGCACCGGCGTGCGCAAAGGAGAAATGTATACCGAGCTGAAGATTCGCCCTGAATTCCATGGCATACTTGATCCGGATGATGGTTATTTGAGAGGGGCTCAAATTAAGTTTTTTGACACTGCACTGCGCTATGACATTACTGCAGATAAAATACAGCTCATGACACTACACGTAGTCGATATTTTTTCGATTGCGCCACGGGATATGTTTTTCAAATCGCTTTCATGGAAAGTCAACGTTGGTGTCGATAACGAACCGATGCGGGACGGGAAAGATTATCTCGTCTACCGGCTCAACACCGGTGGGGGGTGGGCATATACATCTCCATTTAAAGGTATACTGTACGCATTGGGTGAATTGGATGTGAACGCAGGTAAGAAAATACGCGGAGGAGTCTCGGCTGGCCCCGGGTTCAGCGTCGGTGATGTCGAGCAGCTAACCGAAACGTGGAAGACCCATATGTACGTGAGAGGGATGTGGTACGAACTTGGAGATGACCGTTATACATTGAAAGCAACTATTGCGCAGAATTTCAAAGTAACCCGGAACAACAGTCTAAGCCTGGATTACTCTGAAGAGCTCGTTAATAGTCATCGTATTACTGAAGCTGGCATAGTATGGAATCATTATTTTTGATGCTTTTTGAAAACTGATGCGCGTGCCTGGCAGGTTCAGTAAAAATGAAGGTACCAAAAAAACTGCACTCTGTGTTAAAAACAACGTAACGTACCTGATTCCCCCCTTAGAGGCTGAATAATGAAGCAACGTCTGAACATCCGCGCACTTTTTGTTGGCGCATTTCTGCTCGCTCTGGCAGTCGCCACCACCGGCTGCGATACCAGTCAAGGCGGCACGGTCGGGGGTAATCCGCCAGAGATTTCCGACACTGATATCCATGGTGAATTCGTCACTCTGAGCAAGCTTAAAGGGAAGGTCGTCATTCTCTGTTTCTGGAGAAATTCGTGTTGTAGTGATCGCTTGAAACTGATGGAGCCTGTTTACCATCAGAACAAAGATAACGGCCTGATTGTATTGGCAGTTAATGTGGGAGATACAAAAGAGAGCATCGAGTCATACGCAAAGAAAAACAACCTGACGTTTACGATGCTGGCTGATGAGCATGGCATGATCTCAAAGCAGTATGGCATTTTCGGCTTTCCAACGGTCTTACTTATTGACCGGCAGGGAGTGATCAGGGAGAAGATTCCGGGAGATATTCCTGCGGCCAGACTGGAGCAACTGGCGTCCGTCTATCTGGCCAACACCGAGCCGCAGCAAGGTTCAAAAACACCTCGCTGATGATTTAAATCGTTGTAGAAATCAGCAAAGCGGATATGCAGCGTAACGGTTTTACCCGATGTCTATCTGAAAAGAGTGATACCGGTATTGTCGCAATGCTGTTTGGTTATAATTGCACAACATCAAGTCTCCCAAACTTATTTTCCATTTCCTGAAGCCCGCGAGACGCTTTTTTCAGCCAGTCAGAACCATGTGACACCAATTCCTGCCACGCTGGTAGAACATCTAATGGCCGTTCCAACTTGAAAAATTCCAGAATCTGGTGTGCTTGCCACAAGTCCTTATGCTTCTTGGCTCCTGCGGTTACATCTCGCTCCTGAGAAACAATCAGCTTGTGAAGGGCATAACGAATCGGTTGCGGAATCCTTACCGCAATGGCATCACCGTTAATGACTGCTCCAGGTATCGGTTCTTCAATCAGATAATTGAGAAAACGAAGTGGAAACGCTGCTGCGTTGAATCTGCTGATCATAACCGGCTCTGAGTTCCCTCTCACCATAGGTGTCAGCATATCCACCCTCACGGGGCTTTTGCGGATTGAGAATGATGTTGACGGATGTTTTCTGTTGAGAGTCGGCACAGGGAAGAAACCCATATTTAAACTTTCCAGTATTTTTGGCACATCTGCCGTGATGTTGGGGACCGCGATACTGATATTCTTCTCTACAGCAATATCAATATCCTGAGTGCCAAGCGTGGTTCTATCCCAGGCTACACCCAGTAAATTGCCGATGCAGGCAAACGCCTGAGTTCCGACAAGTACACCGCCGACATTGAAGACGCTGCCGTCAGCCAGCTCGCGTATGATACGAGCAAGAGCGTGATCGGCTGTGGCTACTCGACCGGCCTTCAATTGCTGGCTTAACTCACGAATCCCAATCGGGTCTTCATTTTCTTCAACCCTGCCTGATTTATGTTGCTCCTGCAACTGTTCAATAGCCGGAGATTTTTTGCCAACACAGATATTGCGTCTTACGCCACCGGGATCGCAATGAAGAAAATAAACATACTCGGAACCATTTATAAGCTTTGTAGTAAAGGTGCCGGGGAGGCTGCCGATATTTCTTTGAGCTTCCCTGACGGCAAGTCGTTCCATCAACTCGGCATGGAGAGTTCTTGTTTCGATTGAAAACCAATGGAGCATAGTATTCCCGTCTATTTTTAACCACATGTTAGCATTTATCTGTGGTTAAATAAAAGCGGTATTTTGTAAAAAGCGTCTCCATTACCCGTTAGTCATCACAAACCGCAGAGCCGGTGGTTTACGGAACTTCAACAGTTACTCCACGTCTCCGCGCGAATTATGTCGGGTTCCGGCATGACCGGATCAGAATCGGCAATTTCATGAAACGCTCTTCCCGTAGGTTTCGATAATCCAGCGGGAGATACTCCGCTTGCTCCCCGGCAGCATCGGAAGCGCGTCTTCCTGAAACCAGTATGCCTCTACGACTTCGACACCATCGGGCTTGACTTCTCCTCCGGCGTAATCCGCCAGAAAACCGACCATCTGTTGGCTCGGAAACGGCCAGCACTGGCTCCCCACATAGCGGATATTGGTTACCTCGATCCCCGCTTCCTCACGTACTTCCCGCTGAACGCACTCTTCCAGAGACTCGCCAAAGTCGAGAAAACCGGCCACCAGACTGAAACGCCCGGTATTCCAGGCGGCGTTGCGAATCAGCAGCAACTCGGCGCCGCGCTTGACCAGCACAATAATACAAGGGTGAATATGCGGGTAATGCTCGTCACCGCACGACGGACACCGCTTGCCCCACCCGTCCGGAATCCGGGTTAACACTCCTCCGCAGTGCGAACAGAAGCGGCTGCGCCGCTCCCAATGCAGGACTTGGGCGGCCCTACCGGCGATAGTTGCCAGGGTGTTGCCCAGCCGGATGTCCGCCACCTGAAACGGGAGCGCCTCATACCCTGCGGGAAGCGGTACGTCCCTGGCAATGCGCATTGCCCGGAGCGACTGTCCCTGCCAGAGACCTATCCTCAAAGGTTCCGCTTCCGGAATGATGTCTTCAGGCAGCGTTTCGTCCGTGAGAAGCGCCTGCTCCACTCCCGCTCGTACCAGGAGCGCCGCTCCCTGGAGAACCACCCAAAATCCGGGGGTGTCGTCCGGCTCCTGTTCGGGAGGAAGCGGTGTAAACAGATCGCAGACCATGGTTGCATTGAACGGTAATAAAGGTGACATGATGTTTATCCTTATATGGTTAACGTATTTACCGGAGCCGGGATTCATGATATTACACGGGAAGAAGTCTGCATTATTTCCCGAACCGGGCTTGAAGAGGGTCTCTCTATCAGTGAGCGCAGCATCTTGAATTACAGATTTCGAGTGACAATCCGTTGTCATACAACCAGGCTTCTGTTGACGGCACTGTTTACACTTCTGCTCGCCGCGTGCGCCACCCGGCAACGCGCCTACTCTCCGCAGGAACAGGGACAACCCTCACGTCAGAAACCGGGGCAAAAACCATACGTCGTTGACGGCAAACGTTATGAGCCGCTTTCCAGCCACGAGGGTTTCGTGCAGGAAGGAATCGCCAGCAGCTATGGGCTGGACTTCCATGGCCGTACCACGAGCAGCGGAGAACCGTTTGATATGCATGCGATGACCGCCGCGCATAAAACGCTGCCGCTCGGCGTATATGTAAAGGTACATCACAAACGCACCGGCAGGGAAATTATTGTACGCATAAATGATCGCGGTCCGTTTGTCCGCGAGCGCATCATTGACCTTTCGGAAGAAGCCGCACACCGACTGGACATGCTTCAGGAAGGAGTGGCAGAGGTCAAAGTTACCGCTCTCGGGTACAAAACAGATAATACCGGCGGGGTAACCACATACCGTACCCCGGTCAGTTACGACAACGGAAATTTCGCGCTTCAGGTCGCCGCACTTAAAAACAGAGCCAACGCGTATCGCTATGCAGATGAACTGAAACGAAAATACGGTTCGGCAGACGTTCAGGAAGCAATTGTGGCGGGAAATATGTTCTACCGGGTTCGTGTGGGGCACTACGCTTCGCTGCTGGCAGCACAATCGGCCCAACTATCGTTTGAGCGCATAGGATTCCCCGGCACCTTCGTTGTTGCAGTGGATTAAAAACCCAACGCCGCAATTGCCGCCACAACCTTTTCGCAATCCAAAACAACAGCAGCAGGAATAAACAGATCGATCTCATTACGTACGCTACCGGCCAGCAGACGGACAAGCTCCCGAAACAGCAGCTGTTCCTGGGCAAACAATTCCGTGAACCCGAAACGGAGGTCGGCACAATGACGGGGGTCTTCTTCCGTAAAGTTCAACGTACACCACTCATCGAACAACTCTTCTCCGGAAACATCAATCAACGGAATACCGTTAAGACGACAGGTCATCGGCCGGTGATCGTAAACCAGACACCCCCCGGCTTCAGACAGCAGCAGACAGGGCGTTTCATCCTCCTCCGGCATGAGAGCATCCCAATCATCTTCGGGAATTCCGTTCAGTAACCAGGGCTCGACAAATGCAGCATTCTCATGAGATAGCAATAGAAGACGCCGGTCTGCTTCCATCACCAGCTCCGTTTTACGTGGCACGGAAAGCAGTTCAAAACCTCGCTTGAGATAAAATGCATCCAGCAGGGTGATATCAAAGAGCCCGCGACAGCATTCCGAACAACCATTGCGACACGCGATCAGATCAGGGTGTTGTTCAAGGCAACTCCGAAACCAGGCGTCCACCTCTCCCAATAAGGCGCCATACCGATCCAATAACGCATTCATAACGTCACATATACACCATGACCGTAAGTACTACCGAACCATCAGCCGTCCTGAAAGGTATTGTTACCCCTTTGCACTGCACATTGATACTTGAAGTTTCATCCGCACCCGGAGATTCCGATATGGCCCGCAGTTGGCCCGAAACTACCAATGGCAGACCAAGTGCAACACTACCGTACTGCGCATGATATTTGGTTTTGAAAGCCCCGGCGATGTTGTTGGCCAACTCCCCCATGGCATCACGAATACACGCTTCATCAGCTTCATCAACCATCAGCAACTCTTTGGCGACACACTGGGCACTTGCTTTGTCGGTAGCAATGATAATATACCCGACCCGGTCACCGGCAATCCCGACAATACCGGTAACATCCGAATCAACCGGTTCAACCTTTTTTTCTACCTTACCGGCCAGCAGATCGATGTTCATATAGCTTTTGAACGTGTCCTGTGTCGCAGACATGATGGTAAACATAATCTCTTCAAATGAAATGGCTGCCAAACGGATACCCTCCTGAAAAAGTGTCATGATGACATCCGGAGTTGAAACGGCGGCCACCAGAAAGTTGTATCGGATTTTATAGCATTATTTACTGATCCTGTGCATTTTTTTGTACAAAAACCGGAGTCAAGGTGCCATATCAGACCTTATTCACCTTGATTCAGTTATGACCCGGCACACCATGACAGTATGCAGAGAGAGAATCTCAGTTACCGGTCTTTTTGAGGAGGGAGTTCGTAGACGGCGAAAACTAACGCACTTTTTGAGAAGGTTGGTGATTTCACCAGAGCAGCGGTAACATTTCCTCTCAGATCGTGAATTTTCTCACTATCGCGTTCGCCCTCTCCGGTTACTTCCATTCCCAGTTCAATTACCGCTCTGCGGCACTCAATATCATCCTTGTCCCGAAACATATTAAGAACCGGTCCGAATATATTCAAATACAGCTCGTCGGTAATTACTGCGGCGCGAATTGTTTTATCGGTGAAATGCGGATAATTATGCATGAACATAGTCTCGAAGTTTGTCCCAATTATATGGCGGCAGTAGAAATCAAAAGAGTTCGGTACCACCCACAATAAAAAAAGCAGACCAATAATACTCCGGACCACTCTTTGACGCATCTTCGTTTGTCGTTTCTGGGCTATCAACTTCTCCAGAGCCGCCTGGGCATTTGGATTGATATTAACTCTGTCCCGTTCGGCCAACGGTTTTTTTTCTCCATCCAGAGCCATAGCGTCTCCTTTATATTATCTGTCCAATGTGCCCAAAGCCTTTACCTGCTACGCTAGGAGTCTGTCGGACTTATCAGCTTTGTAAAAAGTGGCTTCCAAAATTTCGTTCTAAGACAGTGGAAAACACTTTGAATAGCTTGGTACCTTCTCCCCATATTTGTTGTTATAACA